>Ga0208375_1000193_pt1 | contig 98393 bp, 194 predicted proteins | sample RifOxyD1_FD_184038 | JGI IMG/M metagenome (GOLD analysis project Ga0208375, IMG submission 184038) | Soil microbial communities from Rifle, Colorado - Rifle Oxygen_injection D1 (SPAdes) | ecosystem: Environmental > Terrestrial > Deep subsurface > Rock core/Sediment | place: Rifle, Colorado... | reverse complement strand
ACCTTTGAGTAGTAAAAACTACTAATATATAAATATTTATATTCTACAATATACAAATATTTATAAATGGGTTTATAAAGTAGTATTGTAAATAATATACTACATTACAATAATATTTATATAGTAAAGCATCTTTACGATATTTATTGGTTTTTTGAAATAAAAACCAATTGGAAGGGTAGCACTTATTAGTGGTAACTCTAATAAGTCGGATTGACTTTCCATCATTCACAACCCGAAGGTTTGGTTCCAGATAGATGGGACTATACTAACCACACCTATGTAGTGGGTGTGGGGGGAAGCACACTTGTAGTGAGAGCGATACCGCTCTGCAAAAGTGATAGTTTTAGTGCAAGGGCTATCACATAGTGAGCCAGATTTTCGGTTCGGTATGGGTATAGTTAAAACTAAACCTAAACTACTAATTTATGGTTTAGCCTATCGTCAGATACCCTTTTAGGATTGTATCGGCGGTAGCCGAAAGGTTAAAAGATATACCAATGAAATCCGTTCTCTTTAGGTGATAGGATAGAGCAAAAACTATTACCACTACCGAAAAGGCAACCTCTATGAGTTGTAGGACTATGACTTTCGCCCTGCCTATTGACTAAACTAAAAGGTGAGGCAATATGGCAGAACCAAAATTGAAGATGGAAGATGTAGTTCTGAAGTTAGCCGAGCAGGTTAGTAACCTGACTTCAAAAATCGGCGAGTTAGAAGCCCAAAGAACAAGGGTTTCTGGCAAAATACAGATAGAGGTAACGGGTACTAATAACCCACAAGTTATTAGGTTCGTTAAATCTGTCTATGGGAGGAAGAAATACAACAAAGATGGAAAGATACTTTCCGTTAATGTTGATGGGTTGGAATACACTAAAGGTGGCTTCCAAAAGGTTTTTATAACGAAAACCTTAAAAGACGGCTCTATAAAGAGCCATCCCATAATGAATTGGGAGGCTAAAAGGCAGTAAATCGGCAGTAGGCAGGGCAGTCAAGATAGTTCTACAATTCCGCAAAGTTTTTTTTGAGGTTAGAGGTAAGTATAAAGTTACCTATATGGTAATCATAAATCTTCCCTCTAACCTCCTTTGTTTTTTTAATCTTGATTAGAGTTGATAAGGCTATGGATAGGAATTAGAGGATTGATTAGGCATACTGATACTATGCCTTTTTATCGTATAATTCCCTTATCTAATACCTGCAACCAATCTAATTAAGGTATTTGTAACTATGAGGTGAAACCATATGAACCAGAAACTTGTATCCTTTATGGGATATGGAAAGCCTATCCTGAAAGATAAAGGATTATTGAGGCTTCCAGCAGATAGAAGGCTGGACAAAGAGGAAGCCCGCAGATTGAACGGGAAAGAGCAGAAGGAAAACATAGCCTTCCAGAACAGGCTATTGGAATTGGAAGGGCAAAGGGAAATATTATTAAACCAATAGAGGTGGGGATAATGGAACTGAAAACAGGGCAAAGAGCCAAACCAGAAACCTTAAAGCGATTAGGCTTCAAAAGGCTATCTTCAACCCAATGGGTTAAAGATGGTGTTAAGGTTCAGATTATTGGAAGGAGAGTTCATAACATACAATGTCAAACACATTTTAGGCAACCTATAAATCATTTTAGAGCCAAGAACCCGAAGCATAGTGCAATAGCAAGAGAGGTTCTTAAAATAATAAGGGTGAAAGGACTTGAGATATAAGCAGGTTAGGTTGAGATTGGAAAGCCGCATTTCCAAGATAGAGCAGGAAATCAGGGGATATAATCTTTCTGTTCTTAATACCTATGATGATTATAAGAGGGCTTCGTATAAGGCTCTTATCTCCAGATTAAGAAATAGCATTGAACGGCATAAGGAAGCAATTAAGTTTATTGAGATGTATCCTTATGGTGAATTTGTCTGGAAAGATTTATGCTCTAAATTTAAGATTAGGGAATATAAACTTGAGAGGTGAAACTACAATGGTTAAAGAACTGCCGATAGTTATAGAAGCAGATGAAAACATATTCTGCTTCTTTGACGAGAGGCTAAAGGAATTGAGGGACATTTATAATCCCCACAATAGGTTCTCATTGAATGGATTTGAGATGAAACATTATAAGGATTTGATTAATGAAGGCAAGACTTATAATGATGTAATTTATCAAAGGAGAAAGAAATGCAAGAACTACGATAAGGATTGTGTCAATCATATTGATGCTGATGAAGAGAATGATGGCTATTGTTTGGAATGCAAACCAGCGACTAATTGAGGATATTGCGGAGAGAATACTTGTATCTGTGAATATGATGAGAATGGAATGTTGAGAGGTGAATAGATTATGTCATACAATATAATGTGGAATGATGGTGACAATGCCACAGAACAAATAGACGAAGCCGATACAAAGGAAGAAGCCGAATACTTAAGGCAGGAATATCAATTAGCCTATAAGGGCTATGTTTGGATTAAATAGAGGTGAGTTTCTATGTGCATTAAGAACTGCCATCAGAAAGATGTTGAATTGGTTTATTATGGCAGGGAAGTATGTCAGAAACATTACTTTGAACATTGTGATAAGAAGATTAATTTAAAGCAAGAGTTTAACATAACAGAGGTATGAGAATATGATACCATTGGAAACGATAGAGAGTATAAGGTTTATGGATGATGATAAGAGCATCTTAAGAATATATTTTAAAGATGGTTCTGCTTCAGATTTTAAGAGCATTGATTAAACGAGGTGAATCAAATGGAAGGAGTCATTATACCAGCAGATAGGAGGCTGGACAAAGAGGAAGCCCGCAGATTGAATGGGAAAGAGCAGAAGGAAAACATAGCCTTCCAGAACAGGCTATTGGAATTGGAAGGGCAAAGGGAGAAGGATGAAGAAAATGCAATAAGGGACAGCTGCGTTCTTTATGATGATGATGAGATTATCTACGGCAGCGAAGAGGAGAAGAAGGCTGTTCTTAAGGATGTAAATAATGAGGTGAGGTTTTATGGAGCAACAGATACGGGAAGCCGTTAAGCTGGAGAGTGTTGATGATGGTAAGGTTAAGGCTCTTGACAAGAATAAGTATGTCCAGCATTTGGTAGACAAGCAATTAGAGGAAGCTGTCAATCAGCAGCCTGAAATTGCTATTCAGGTGATAAGGGAATTGTTGTTTGCAAGCAGTAAGTCAAGAGAAGCTGTTATGAACTCCAAGCCTTTTGATAAGTGGGTTGAGAAATTTGGGGATTTTGTATTAAGTGATAAGTATGACAAGATAGAAGCACTTTCGGATTATGCTCTTGGGAAGTTTAACCCTGATAAGGAGAAGATAAATAAATATTATAAGTTATGAGGTGATTGAAATGCAATCAGTACAGAAGCAGAGAGCTTTATATTTTAAGTATGAAACCTGCACTCCTGATGATGAGTTCAGGACAATATATATAAGAGGAGTGCCTATAAAGAAGTCCATAAGGGAGATAGTGGATTTCAGGGAAGGGAGGCTCAAGGAGTTAGAGGCCCAAAGGGAGAAGCTGAAGCAGATAGAAGAGACAAGGAAGTATAACCTAAACCTTAAGGCAGAGAAAGAAAGGCAAATTCAGGAATGCCGAGAATATAACCTTAAGCAGAAAGCCAAGAATGGCAAGGAGAATATCAAGGATTTGATTGCTATGATTAATTTAAAGAGCACGGTGAGGTAACTATGAGAACAACAGAAAGCAAATGTCAAAGATGTGGATTTAAGAGCAGTTGTGCAAGATGCCCTAATTGCAATTATAGGAAATGGCATAAGGCTCCACCAATCCACAATAAGAGATGTGGATGCAGGAATTGCAAAGAGAAGAGAAGCAAAAAGAAATGATTAGAGGTGAATTAATATGGAAGATTATGAACAACTGGCAAATGAGTTTTTGAGCAAGACGGGAACAGAGTTTTCAGCAAAGTTTCTGAAGTATGGGAAGCATTTTGAGGATGATAAGGAAGATAGGGATATCTACGAGATTACTCTTAAACGAGGAGAAAGAATATTTAAGTTTAATTTTGGGCAGAGCATAGAAGCAAGTGGCAAGTTTATCTGTTATCCGCCTGAAGGAATGGTTAGAGTTCAAAAGCCCATAATTCCCTATGGTGATTGTAAGAGGAATAAGAAATTTTCAGAGCCAACTCCTTATGAAGTATTTGCTGCATTGACGAAGTATATGCCAGATAGCTTTAAGAGTTTCTGCTCTGATTATGGTTATGATGATGATTCAATAAAAGCAAAGAAGATTTATGATGCTGTTGTTGATGAAGTCAAGAATCTTATGATGCTCTACAATGATAAAGAAATAGAGATGTTGCAGGAGATAAATTAATATGGCAGTTCATCACTACAACCAGCTACCGATTGAGAAGAGGCGAGAGTTTAAGGCTGATATGTTGAAGCTGAAAAATACTCTGTTGGAGCAGAAGGAATATTTATATAATTTATTTTTGAAGCCCAATGACGACAAGATAAAGGCTATTGACAAAGTTTTGAAGAATGAGATAACCATAGAACAATTTAGATATACTCTTGGCAAGATTGAAGAATATAAGAAGAAGGTTTTTGAGATGATTAAGTTTGAATAGGGGGTGATTGTTATGAAATTGAAAGATTTAAGTTATAGTAAATTGATAGAGAAATTAGATAACCGAAAGATTGAATTGTGGCAACAACTTAAATGGTTGCACACGGATAGATTGTATACTGCTCTGCTTAATGAGCTAGGAAGAAGATAAGGTGGATAGTTATGAGGATTTTCTTATTAATGATTGATGGAGGTGAACAAAGATGTATGCAATAATACAATGGATGGATAATGACAACTATGTTGTCCCAATATTGAATGATGAAGGTAGCCTGAAGCTGTTTGACAAGATAGAAGAGGCTGATGAATATGCCAGTCAGATAGAGCCTAATGATTCTGTTAGGGTTATATCTATTGAAGGCGTTAGGGAATAGGGAGGTGAAATAAAGATGGAAATAACTAAAGGTACAATATCTTTATTTGTGAAGAAACTTGTTGAAGATAAGATAGTAAGGATAGTTATTGGGAATCAATATTTTGAGAAAGCATTGAGGGATAGTTATGAGGATTTCCTTATCAATGACTAAGAGGTGATAATAAAAATGACGAGATACATAAGGAACTTTAAGAAAGTAGTTTGGGGCTATGGTTCTGTTGAGGCGGATAGCTTGGAAGAAGCACAGGAGAAATTTGATAGTGGGAACATTGATGACGAGTTTGACAACAAGTCAGAATATGAATGGGAAGATGTTGTGGAGGATTGAAGATGAGAAGAAACATAGACAAGGAGATTGAACACTTTATCAATTCAATAGGGGATATGTGGAAAGAGGAAGCTCTTGATGGCGACGAAACAGAAGAGATTGCCAACAAGGTTCTTGCTGAATTGGATGAAGTGAATGGGAATAAGTGAGGTGACATAAATGTCAACTGATATACGCAAAGAACTGGAAAAATTAGATAAGGATGAACTTATAGAATTATTGGATGCTTATGACACTTACATCCAAGAAGCCAATGATGAGGATAGATATGATGAGGGATGGAAGCCTGTCTGTGTTATGGAATTTTATGATAATGAATTTCAAGAGTTATATCAAAAGATTTGAGGTGAGTGAAGATGAGCAATCCAATTGTTTTAAGTAGGTCTACCGCATTGAATATTGCAGACATTTTGCAGAATTGGTTGGATATACAATCACCTGCAAATTATAGACCTGATGTTGAGAATTATATCAAAGAATTAAGAGGTGAAATATAATGGGAAAAATATTAAATGCCGCTTGTTCTATATGCGGCAATGTAAGCGGATATGATAAGGATTCATTGAAAGCCAGCACATGGATTATAAACGGATGCAAGATTGTTTTGTGTATTCCGTGTGAAGATGATTTGCTCAAGAAGATGTTGGAAAGCAGGGGACTGACACATAAAAGGATTAGGGCTATTGCTGATTGCCTGATGAGTGATGAAGCTAATGACCTTTTAGACTTGATACCGGAAGATTAAAATGAAACCACAAGATAAGGTTATATTGTTTGACCATGTAGATAATATCCTTGAGGATTTGGCATTGAGTGATGAAGATGTGTTGGAATGTTTGCCTACAATAATGAATAGATTATTGGAGTGTCAAAAGATTCTCAATGATGATGTAACAACAAAAGAGTATGAACAATATGGGGAAGAGTGATATCAATGGAGGAAAATAAGATTGATACAAAATAGATATGTTTAAATACAGAATAGGTATACTCAACTATTATGGCAAGAGGTAAAATATGGACAGAACGGGAATATGAAATACTTAAGAAGTGTATTCATAAAAAGAAAGAAAAAGAAATAGCAGAAATATTAAACAGAAGTTTAAAGGCAATACAACTTAAAGTTTTTGAAAGTGGATTAAGTGATAAGAAGTCTCCATTATGGAGTAAGAATGAAATTGAATTCTTACAGGCTAATTATTGTAAATTAAGACATAAAGAAATAGCAAAAGAATTAGGAAGAACTACTATTTCAATAAGAGCAAAACTATCTAAAATTGGTTTAACAAATTATGGAAGAGGAATACCTTTAGATGATACAGCAAGAAAGAATATAAGTCTATCAAAACAAAAAGAGAAACATCCAAATTGGAAGGGGGATAACACCTCAAAAGAAAATGGGAGAACAAGAGCTAATAGATGGTTTAAACAGAAACCTTGTATATTGTGTAAAAATAAGAAAGGTGAAAGACATCATATTGATGGTAATCCTCTAAACAATAATCTCAACAATATAAAATTTTTATGTAGAAGATGCCATATGATAGAAGATGGTAGATTGAAAAAGTTGTCTAATCTAAATAAGAAGATTAAGTAAAAAGTGAGAATGATGAAAAATACAGACTATATCTATTGTGAAGATTGTGAGGTGTATGTGGACTTTTATCATTATGACCACAATATTGAGGATGCCGGACATAAGGGGTGTAAGTGGAGATATATCACAGATGAGGAAAGAAAGGGATGTGAACAAGATTGTAAGGATTGGAAATGTGAAGATTTTGTGATGTCAGATGCGAAGAGACGGGAAGATTAAGCTGCATGGACAAGAAAGAATATGATAAGTTAAAGAAGGAGTGATGAGAATGGAACTTGAAGAATTTGAACACGCATTGAAAGATGGTGACTTTGCTATTGGTGATTCATTCTGGATTGACAATGTTGAGTTTGAAGTTAAAAATAAGAGGATGTAAAGAAAATGGCAGAACCAAAACTTAAAACCAAGAGAACTAAATATTTTGAGCATCTCCAATCGTTTATTGTAGAAATAAATAATAAGGAGATAGAAGTATCTAAATACGACAAGCAGGACGAGCAGTTCAATGATTATGAATCTGAGATTAATGTCATTGACAAGGAGAAAGTCCTGACAGAAGAAGAGCATGAAGAAGTCTATGAATTTGTGGAGGGATTGGAATGAAAAAGCCAACATTAGGAGAAACACAAGAAGAAGAATTTGACAAGGCACATAAAGAGAAAAGGCAGCCTTACTGCATTTCCTGTGAACAGCCTTTAGACAGGATACAAGAAACACAAGAAGTGGATTTATTTTGGGATTGGGATGCCAAGACAAGGAAATATATTAAGGGTGAAGGAGATGGTTGCAGCAATAAGCCTTATTGCGCCAAGTGCGAGACTAAGGATTGGGACTTTACCAACAATGGATATGTTGAGTATTAAGATGATTTTTAACAGAGTGGTAAGAAAGATGGTTCCTAACTTAAGAAATATTGAGAGATATACTTATGAGCCAACAAGCAGGAAATCCCTGAAAGTTTTGAATGACAAGGAGCAGAAGCTGAAGGATGATATTATGAAATTGATTATTTACTCCAAAGCGAGTGATAAGGAAGTGGTTAGAGTTTTGGCTTTTCTGATTAATTCTTTTAAGAGGTTGTAGAAAGGTTTTTATATTGTTAGGTATTACTAATGGAGGCAAACAATATGAAAGAATATGAAGTCTATTTTGAGGGTAAGATATTTGTGGGAGCTGATAATGAGTATGAAGCTACTGATGAAGCCTGTAATATGCTGAAGAGAAGCGGGGCTGATTTTAGGATAACATCAGTACACGATACAGAGGTAGATTAAAATAAATATGCCAGTGAAAATACAGGAATTGATAAATAAGCAATATGAATATGTTGGGAATGATGTGAGTATTTCCAACGGAAATAACATCTTTATATTTAAAGATGGTGATAGAAAATTTGCTGTTGAAGTTTATGAATGGGTGGATTAAAAATGGCGAAAGAATGTTTATGGTATAATGGAGAGTTAGGAAATTATGAATTATTGGATTTTGACCCGAATGGTTTAAGCAACAAAGAAGTGGCTGATAAGGCGTGGATATTTCTCAAGGATAAATATCTTTTTGAAAGGGAAGATAAGAGGAAGGTTTTAGAAACACTTTACCTCATTGAGGTTAGTAATTTGGAGAGGGTGATTTAAAATGATAAAAATAGGGGAGAATCCAGAAAATGCAGAAGGCATAAATAAATTTATTGCAAAAAGCGGAGACGGGCAAAGAGGTAAGATTATAGCTATCCACAAAAATAAGAAAGAAGCAGTTATATTAGCTATGAATTCTTCAACTAAAGGAGATGTGCTTTTTGGGCATTTTTATAATATTAAGGAAGAAGACGAAGGCAATTATCCTGTTGTTATCAAAGAAGTTTATTTTATTGATAATGTTAAAGGATGGATGATAATTTGAAAAAGGTGGTTTAAATGATTCTTCGTTGTGATAAGGATGATGAATTGATGGAAATGACTGATGAAGACTCCAGGCAGGAATGGAGTGAAATTACTTACTGCTGTTCTGGATGTGCAAAGACTAAAGTTCATAGGCAAGAATATAACCAGAATGGATTAGTAGTTTTGGATGAGGTGAGATAATGGGATGGGAAGTAATAGGTTTTGGAAACATAGATGTAGACAAAGAGCATATGCAGGAAATTCTTGATTTGATGATTGGCAATAAGAAAGAAGTAATTGATAGGCTGATTGGTGATAGTGGAAGTGATTTTTATGAGGTAGAAGGCACTAGCGGGACTATAACCTTCAAGATGTGGGGCAGCAAGGGAATTGATTATGGTAGATTGGATACTATAAAAGAGTATTGCAAGAAGAATAAGATAGGCATTGATATTAATGTTAATGAGTATACTGAAGCAGTGGATGGGTATTATTATAATAGTGAGGATGATAAAGATGGCAAAGATATTATTTGCTCCGGATGGGCAGCATTTTCAGGTTATGAAGAAAGGCAGCATAGATAAATTATGGGATTACTTTAATTTTAATATGGATATTAGGCAGCAGATAGCTTTGAATAGATTTGCCATATTTAGGCTGATTGGAGACCAAGGTAAAACTATTGGAGAGTTGCCAAGAAAGAATTAATGAAGGTGATTAACTATGACAGAATTAATAGCAACATTCAAGGTAAATAGAATTCCGGATGATATGCACGGAGAAGATATTAAGGATATATTGATGAGTATTGCAGAAGAGAATAATCTGGACTTGATTAGTTATGGAACTATATGAGATGAGCTTATGTCAACTTATAAGTTAAGGCTATTCTTTAATGCGATAGTTTCTCCTAACATAGCAACAGGGCAGATACTAATAAGGAAGGGTTCTAAGGATTATATTCTTAAGCTATTGAAGGAGAATTTGAAGAAATGCAAGAAGGTAATAATTGAGGCGATGTAAATGAAGATGAAGAGGGAAACAGCAGTTATAGTCAAGGAATTGATTGAGCATAAGAAGGACATTGAAAGGCTGCGCGTGTGGAAGGACAAGTTTAACTTTCTTGATGTTGTATTTAGGAACTTTGTAAAGGCATTGGTAATAAGCGGCTTGTTATATTCATTTTTCACAAAGGACACTCTTCTTATGCTTTTGTTTATAGGAGTGGCAATTGTCGGCATTGGTGAACTATATGGAAAGAAGGAAGCTGATTGAGCTGTGCAATAAGCACGGATTGGCAGATAATGACTTGTTTGTTAAATGGTTTATGAAGAGATTTTCTAACGCTGATTCTGAATCCTATGCTACTCAATGGATAGTAAATTTCAGGAATGGAAACCCGGCAATGTATATGGACAAGAAAAGCCTAGAAGTTTATATTGATTTGCAGACTGATTATTATTTGAAGAGGTGATTAATATGGAATACAAGTCGGATTGGTGTAAGAAAGGAAACTGTGAGTTTGAATCATATCCTGAAGATGGGCAATGTAATTGCGGTGTTTATAAGCATCATGTTCATTGCCAGCATGGATATATAATACAGGTGGGGTAAATTAATATGGCAACAAGCAATTCAAGAATTATGGCATTAACTATGTACAATGCTGATTGCATTAAGACTTTTAGGAGTTGGAAAGATGAAGAAATTAAAGAGCTTGTTCAGGAGATATCTGAATTAAGCCTGAGGGCTCCGATTTATGAAACCAACTTTGAGAAGGGATACTGGAAGAAGATTACCAAGAATATGAGTCTTAAGTATCTTGAATGTGGCAGTAATAATGAGTTTAACATAAGGGGAATAGCCAAGAAATATACTCCATTGTTTTTAATGGCAGTTATGGAATATGGAGTTAACAGGCTGAGCAGAAACCAGATAGAGGACATGGATGGGTTTGGGCATTTGAAGAATGCAAGGATGTTATCCAAGCAAAAGAAGAAAGATAAGGAAAGGTGAATTTAGGATGTTAAGAAATTGTGTAAGTGAAATGATTTGTGAAGAGTGTGGAACAGAATTGGATAATATTGAAGGCAACGATTGTGAATGTATTTGCCATACAATGGTATAGGAGGAAGAAAATGAGCATGAGTCATGGGGAAGTAGCACAAGCATTTGCAGATGGGAAAACTAAAGGAAGTGGAAGCAGGATGTTTATAAGCGATGATACTGTGTTTAGTCACGGCCGCCACTATTCGATAGCAAGGAGGTATTTTAAGGATGGAATTGATTATCTGTTTAACACTCCTTATGGCAGCGTTTCAACAGAACATCATAGAAGTCATGTAAGGAGAGCAATATCCGGAAGCACAATTTTGATTGTAGTGGGATGTGATATCAATAATGCAGGAAGGCAATATAAGGCTAATGGGAAGGAAATAGAGAATGTCAAAGGCAAGCTTGAAAGGGCAAGAACCAGAAAGGACTGGCACATAGAAAGAATAGAGGAACTGGAAGCGCAGAATGAGATTTTGGCCCAAGTTGCTATAAGGCAGAGGTTATTAGAGAGTATAGGAGATGATGGAAATGAAAGATAAGGAGAGGGTAATTGCCAAATTAAATGGAAATGAAGAATGGAAATTAATAGGCATTGTTTGTGTGGATAGCGGAACACTTATGGTTGGAGACCCCTGTTATTTTACAGATGATAGCTGGACAGGGAAGGATTATGAGAGGGAATTGATAGATGATGGCTTTGATATGTTTAAGCAATTGAATTTTGAGCTTGGACATGATGGCAAGGGAGTAATATTCAGTAGTGGATTGGGAGACGGCTCCTATGAAGTTTGGGCTCTGATTAAGAATTACAAGGATTGGGGTAGGAGAATCAAGGAAGTCAATATTACCCTAATTGGTGATGATGATAACAATTAAGCAGCGGGTAGTTGATAGGCTATTAGGGATTAGGGGAATAAAGGAATATCATATCTTTGCTGATGGGATTGATGATTATAATCACGATTATAAAGCAGCTGTCAGAGCTTATAATAAGCTCTGCAAGGAGTATGATAATGTAAGGCTATATGTGCAATGGGTGGATATGAAAACCAGCGAGATTACAGAAGAGAACTGTTTGAAGTCTAAAGGGGAGTTTCCACAATGAATGTTAAAGACGAGGTAGTAATGAGGCTGGAGGGCAAGACCATATATGACTTAAGAAGGCAATATTATGATATTGAAGATAAGATAATTGATATGCTTTCCGATAAGAAGAATTGGAACAAGGCATGTGATTGCCTGGTAGATGATGTTTCTGGGTTTAGCTATTTGGACAGCGATAATGATGAAGTTATCAAAGTATGCATGAATTGTGGTGGTGATGTATGAGCCTTAAAGGAGATGTCATAAAACGGTTAGTTGGGATTAAATGTCCTAAATGCAATGAGGATATTGACTTCCTTAAGAATTATCAGAGTGGAGAAATGTATTATATGTTTTCTGTGGAAAGTAATGGCATGGGAGACTATGATGGACAAGAGTTTCAACCAGATGATAAAGGCAATGACTATGAATGCCCACATTGTGCAGAAACATTATTTACTGATGAGGATAAAGCATTGAAGTTTTTGAAAGGTGAAATAAGTGGGTGTTAATTATTTAGGGCATTACTTTGAGTTTTGCAAGGATGTATGCTCTAACTGCGGAAGAGAATGGAAGCAAGCGATTAAAGAGGAGTTTATATGCAGGGGAAGCACTAAGTTTGCCGTAGTAAATAGATTGACGGGAGGTGAGATATAATGCAACAAATTATATTTAGATTTGATTATGAATCTGGTAAAAGTATTGAATTAGAGATAAATGATAGTAAGGAAAATTTGTTGTTTGTTAGGGAATATGTAAGGGGTAAACTAACTAAAGATTTCTTTGTGTCTTTTACAGGCATTATAGATTGCTGTTATGAGAAGAATAGGGGAAGGTAAAATGAATAAGAAAGAACTACAAGAGAGGGAAGACAGATGGATAGACCGGCATAGCATTAATTGTATCAAATGCGGAGAGTTAGTAGATGAAAGGGATTGCATTCATGCTGAAGATAGTGAAGGCGAGGTGTGTCCTAAATGCAGCAGCTAAAACACAACATCAATAAGATAGCGGATGAAATAGAAAGTGAAAGCTCTTTGGAGATGTATTGGGATTATAGGGATAGTTTAAGTGAGGAGCAGATATTAAAGATAATAACAAAGGAAGACGGCCTTAATGAAGTTGAGAATGATATTTGGGAATCCTACATTGATTACATTTCTGAGAATGTAAGGGATGTAATAAAACAATATTGCAAGGAGAACAATATTGAGCTTTCAGATGAAGAGTTTGAAGAACTTAGGGATGAATGTGAAGGCAGATTCAAGTTTGATATGAATGGATTGATTAAGAACTCCCAAGCCAATATAAGAGTGCAGCTTAATACTAATGAAGATACGATTGATATGCAACAGGGAATAGAGAATGAAACTATCCGTATGTTTAGGAAGAGGTTTAAGGGTAAGTTTAGTCTTAAGGATTTAAAGCGAGAAGTAGCTAACTGCCCTGGTTATTCAAACTTTAATTTCTACTTTAAGGTTTCCGGGAAGGATATACTGGAAGTGAGGAAGCAATTGCAGGAAGGGTATTTAACACTTAGGAAAGGATTGTTCTTTGGATTGTTTGATTCATTTAATGGTGGTGGGAGCATCTTGGAGATGGAGCTGCTTGGAGAGGTTAAATTATACCTTAAGGACTGGCGCATAAAGGATGACAAGGATGCTGTTGTTAAAAGGCTGGATGGAGAGAATAGTAAATATTATGATGTTGTTATTGTAGGCGATTCAAGGAAGTACGGAATTCAACAAGTGTACGGTTTGTCAAGCTGGCAGGAATGGTAGAAATCTTTTTATATTTATGGGTATTACTAAAATGGTGGTTATCAAACATCCGAATAATGAAGTGGTAAAGAGACTATTAGGAAAGCACTGTACATTTTGCGATGGTGATGAATTTATTATTGCATTCAATACAGGCACAAACAGGCTTGAAATCCAAAAGTGTGATAATTGTAATTTATTTGAGACTGATATTGATGCATGGGAATCGATGGAGCCTGATGGCGGGAGAAGAAAAATAGGCACACAAGAGGGAGAAATCATATATGAGAGGCAACAAAATGAAATTTAATGTAATAGCGTGCCATCCTTATACGGCAAAGGGAAGTTATGGGTGTAATATGAACTGCCCCTTCTGTTATGTACCAAGGAAGAGGACAGAGAAGACAAAAGATTATGAGTTCTGGTATGGGTTGATTCCATTTTTCAAGCAATTAACCCCGCAGGTGGCAATGGGTGCCGATGGTGAACCATTTATGGATATAGAATTTATTAAGGAATTTTCAAGAAGATGCAAGGAGATTGGACTCATATATAATGTAACAACCAACGGAAGGTTATTGATGAATATCAGCGATGAGGAATTGAAGGATGCCCTGAAAAGCGTGACACTAATCAGCATCAGCTGGGACAGCTATAAAGTTAAAACCACAAGAGATATGGCAAACTACTTTAAATTAGTGCAGAGGATAAAGAAGCTTACTGGCTGCCAAATTGGATGCAACTTACTGATTGACGTAGATATGAAGATAATTCCATTAGTCAGGTATATGTTTGAATTTGTCGGGGTTCACAGGGTGTTTGCATTATATCCAAAGAACTCACCCATAATCGACATACATAAATTGATACCGCAGTATGCCTATTTGTCTGCTGTATATGAACATTTTTATGTGGACGATTTATCCAAGCAAATGTTTGAGAACAGGAACTATGACAACTGGAAGACAACCTGCCATAGGGGAAAGGGCCTGATATCCGTAGATTCAGAAGGAGGGGTTTGCACTTGCAGCTATGCAAAGCCGTATATATATTTAGATAAGCCTGAAGATATTATGAAGCTTGATATTCCGGAAGAGGAGAAAGGCAGGAATTTCTGCCCTTTTCTGGGAGAGAAGAAGCAAGAGCAATTATTAAAGATAGAGGTGAGATAAAATGGATGCACAGGAAATTGATAGTATATTGGAGAGAATTGATAAATTAGATGAACAAGACTTTGAAGGATTGGTTGAAGAATCTTTAAAGTTAAAGAGAATTAAGAAGATTAATTATCAAGAGGTTAAGAAGTTTGAGAAGTATCTTATGAATAATCCCTTATGGTCAAATTGTACTAAGAAACTTGCTATTATTGTGTTAAGTGAAAATGTAGAAAATATTAAGAAGATGGATTACTATAGGGAATTGACCAAAGAGAAGAAATTGGAACTGATTACGGCCATTAATAAATTTAATGAAAACATAAAGATGATACTAAACCCAAATTGTTCAGAAGCAGTTTTTAAGTTATCAGGAAGCCTGGATGAAATCAAGAGTGAAGTATTGAAGATGCTTGATATTATTGAAGAAGATTATAGAAAAGATACTGATATGAAGGATAAGCAGAGTAGGGAATGGTATCATCACCTGCAAAAGAGACTACAAGATAAGCGTGATGAAATCAAAAATATTAAACATCTCGATGAATTTAAGATGGTAGTTTTTCCATTCACTGTAAATTATGAAACTTTTTTCAAGCCTGACAAGGATAATAATTTAATGGTTGCAACCTGCAGTAATACTGACTGGGATGACCTGAATAAAGAAGGGATAAGTGATGAGTATTATAGTATCGCCAATTACAATTATTATGACTTGGTATGCAAGGGAAAAGAATGGGTGAGGGTCAAAAGAATTGATGGAGGAAAAATAAATTTATTTAATTTTGAGCCAATAAATGGCGAGATGCTGAAGATTGATAATGATGAAATTAATGTAAAGGTGATAAATGTGAAAGCACATACTTATATTGTCTTGGATAGAAAAATAGAGGTAAGGGAGATTACCGATAAGGAGAAGCTGAACCAAATTGATAAGGCATTGGTAGTAAAGAGGTTGGAATGAAAGACAAAATAACATTAAATCCTAACTGCTCTGAATGGGTGGGGAAGTTCAATAATAGGAAGTATAGAGAGTATAATGATGATGAAGGAGAGGATTATGATATATCAATATCAACGGATACATTCCCGAATGGCGGGCTGAATACTGCAATAGAGTGCATAAGGCAGGGATTTGACATTGGTGATATTGAATGGGATAATCAAGGCGGCGGAGCAAATGGAGAGATGCTTGAAAAGGACTTTAAGTTTGCAAGGAAGATTGTAGACAATAATATTGAATTATCAGGCGAAGATATTGATTTGATAGATGCAATAATATGGAATGATGAGGAAAAGGAGGAGAAGATTATGAAATTGTTTAATGGTTATGGAGGCACTCCTGATGACTTTGCGTTAAAGCTTATGAATATGGATAATGCATTTGGGAAGACATTATTAACTATAGATAAATTAAAGTCAGAGACAAAGCATGAGATAACCAAGATGCTAATAGCAAACAGGCTGGAAGGGGAATAAAACAGAAAGAATTTAAGTATGAGAAGGTGAAGTAAGATGGGAACACGAAGCACGACTAGGATATATCAAACAGTTAAATATGGAGATGAAAAGCCAAAGAGAGAGTTATTGCTGGCATTATATAAGCAGTATGACGGCTATCCGAAAGATGGATGGGGTGACCAGCTTAAGGAGTTTATAAAGTCAGGGCAGTTTGTTAATGGGATAAACAGCACCAAGCAAGGCAGCAAGAAGTTTATGTTTAATGGAATGGGATGTTTTGCCCTGCAGTTGGCAACGGAGTTCAAGAAGGAAAGTGGGGGGTTATATGCAACAACCGAGAAAGACAGACAAGAGTATAATTATGTTATTGAATATGTATATCCTGCAGACTTGAAAGATGTGAAGCAGAAAGTAGTGAACAGATTGGAAGATACTAGGTTTAATCAAGCATTGGTTAAGATAAGCTGTGAGGAAGAGCCGAGTTTTAATGAGGATATTATTGTTGAGGTGTATTAAATGAACCTGCAACCAACAGAACCGCCAAAGAGTTTGAGGGTGGGCCATAGGAGATGCATGCAGGTTAATTGTGGCTATTACCAGCAGGGATACTGCCAAAGTTGTGATGAGTGCAAAGCGAGACCGTATGAGATAAATGAGAGTTGTACTCACTGCCTGAATTGTGAGGGAAAACCCGGCTATTTGAGATTTGGTGATAAGGATATGCAGGAGAGGATGGAGGAGGCCGCAAGGCAACATGTAGCGGAACAGCAACCTGACGGAGTTATATTAATTTATGATGATGAACCTATAAAGAGAAAGCAAGAGGAGGAGATAATAAGATGAAACCAGATGAGATAAAGGAATTTCTGAAGAAGAGCTTGATTAAGAATCCCCATAGGTCTATCTTTATTTATGGGGCAGTAGGAATAGGAAAAAGTTCTGTGGTAAAGCAGGTGGCAGCTGAGCTTAAATTTGAGTTTAGGGATGTGAGATTGAGCCTATTGGATGCAACCGACTTGAGGGGATTGCCGGCAATAGACAAAGAAAAGAAGGAGACAATATGGACAAGGCCTGTCTTTCTGCCGCCTGAAAATTATGACAAGGATGTGCTGATATTCCTGGATGAGTTCAATACATCTTCAAAATCTCTCCAGAATTCGGCGCTTCAATTAACCCTGGACAGAGCCATAGGCGAATATAAGCTTCCTGATAAAGTCAGGATAGTTTGCGCAGGGAATAGGATTCAGGATGGCGCATTCGTAACCAGGCTTTCAAGTGCATTAAACAACAGATTTATTAATATTAATTTTGATGCTGACTTTGATTGCTGGAAGGTTTGGGGTTATGCGAACAATATCAATCCTATGATAATTGGATTTCACAATTATAGGAAGGGAGATTTGTTATATAATTATAAAGAGGATATTGACAACACTTCATTCGCAACACCCCGCTCCTGGCAGTATGTCAGCGAATTGATGGAATTGGGATTGGACAATGGAACTTTGCTTGAAGCGATTAAAGGCGCAGTTGGTGAAGGCGCAGGGATAGAATTCTACGGATTTCTCAAAATCTACAGGGACTTACCAAAGCCTGAAGACATCTTATTGAAAGGCAAGGATATTGTGCCGAAGGAATCAAACATAATGTATGCCCTGGTATCGGCATTGATTAATTGCGTAAGAGAGCATAGAACCAAGCTGGACAGGCTGATTCAGTACTCGATGAAGATGCAAAAGGAGTTTTCAGTTGTATTGATAAAAGACCTGCTGAAAACTGACATGAAAGAAGGTGTTATGAAAAGCACGGCTTTTGATGGGTGGATTCGTGAAAATAAGGATGTGATTTTATAAGGTGATTGATAATGAGCCTGTATTATCTAATGTACCATGATAGCGTGGGATATAAGACTACAAGCCGCGTCTATAGGGATACAGCAGTGCATATTCTGGGGTATCAGGATTTGGGCAGTGCATGTGGAAAGTATATTTCTGTTCACGGCTTTAGTTTATTGAAGTTAACTAAGGAACAGAAAGACAAGAGAAAGGTAGTTGTGAGACTGATGAAATGAGATGTTGAGGTGAATATAATGAATCTAAAAGACCAGCTTATTAAGGCAAGAATACAGCTTATATTGGACAGGCCATTCTATGGCAACCTTGCATTGCATCTGCCGTTGGAAGAAGCCAGCTATATATCAACATTTGCCACTGATGGAAAGTGTATTCTATACAACAAGGAATTTGCAGAGAGCTGCAATGACGAGGACAAGCAGTTTATTTTATGTCATGAAATCTGCCATGTAATTTTCCACCACTGTTTTGAAAGCAGGCGCGGTGAGAGAGAAGGGGAGAGGTGGAATTTTGCAATAGATTATGCAACCAACGCCATCCTAAAGAAAGATTTTGGATATGTTCCTGAAGGCGGCTTGTATGAGGAGAAATTTGAGAATATGACTGCAGAGGAAATTTACAACAAGCTTCCCGAGATGAACGGCAAGGGGAAGGGAAAAGGAGGCTATAGGATATACCAGAAAGGTGACATAACTATTGAGATAGATGGCAAAGGGAATATAACAGTCAATGGGAAGAAGATAAAGCCTTTTGACACACATCAGCAGGTGAAAGGCTCAGAGGAAGAGATTGACGAATTAGAAAAGGAATGGACAATCCAGGTTGCAAAGGCATACCAGCAGGCCAAGATGGCAGGGATACTGCCTGCCGGAATGAACATATTCATTGAATCGTTATTGCAACCTAAGTTAGATTGGAGGACTATGATGAAGCAGTTTTTGATAACGACTGCAAAGTCAGATTTTCGATGGTTCCCGCCGTCAAGAAGATACATACACAACGATATGTATATGCCATCAATAACAGATGAAAGTTTAGGGGATGTTGTTGTGGTGATAGATAATTCAAGGTCAACTTTAGATGCGCAGCAGAAGTTCTTTTCGGAATGTAATGGATTATTGCAGCAGTATGATATGGATATGCACTTGATAGTTTGTGATGTCAATGTGAATTTCTACAAGGTGTATAACAAGGGAGATATCATTGAGCTGAAGCATAAAGGCGGCGGAGGCACAGAGATGAAAAATGCCTGGACATTCATAGATAAGAAGATGATAGACCCTTCTGTTGTTGTTTGCCTCACTGATGGCTATACTGATTTGAAATTCACAAGCAAGTATCCAACATTGTGGGTTTTGTGCAAAGACAGCATAGATATAAAGAACATACCGTTCGGCATAGGCGTGAAGATGAAGGATTAGAATGGACAAATCAGAGATAGAATTTGACAAAGAGAAAGTAGTAAAGAGATTGCTTGATGAATATCCTAACTGCCCAAAATGTGGTAAGATGTTGAGTAAGGAAACTTTAAAGGGTATTGGTTATCCTTATGTCTGTTTGAGTTGCAATGAGAATTTTTATAGAATAGAGGTAGAGTAATAATGAGAAAGATAATAATTGAGAATGTGGATTTGATGGATAAATATGAAGAGGCCAAACTTAAGGAGACTTTGAAGAGATTAAATGTGGAGTTTAAGGAGGTAGGGCATAATGGAGATTGACAAAATAGAAGATAAATTTGATGAATTGGAAAGTGCGATAAGTGAGATTAAATATATAACTCAATCTTTGAGGGAGATGGTAGAAACAGTAGCAGATGCTATAATAGAAACAACGAGATACAAAAATATAAATTCTGAAACTTTGAAAAGAGTTGAGAAGATATCAAGATGGCAATAAGGTGATGTGAATGGAAAAAGAAATTGAGGATATGAAAGATAGGCTTGAGGAGATTAAGGATGATGTAGAAGACCTGTTAATAACCAATGTAGAAGATTTAGAGGACAATATAAATAAAATAGTTGATAACATAGATAAATTGATTGAGGAAATGAAATGAATAAAGAGCAATTGTTAAGGGAGATAGAACAGATACCTAAGTTTGTATTGAGAGATGTTGCTATAAAGCAACAGGATAAAGGGTTAGTGGCAGGGACAGAATTTAATTGGACAGAGGATTATAACCACAAGGCAGTAACGGAAGAAGATAACTACAATCCATTGGCTTTCGTGAGCAACAATTATCAGCTTGTGCAGTTTGAATCCGTATTCAAGCCGCTGATTGAGAATATAGAAAGGTTGGAAGGGGCAGTAATCTATTATGGAGGAGTAGGGGCAATGACTGTTTTTCCTGAAGATGAAAAGCTGCTGGTTAATGGCGGGGATAAGATTGGCATTATAGGATGGAATTCAGTCAACAAGACTTCATCAGTAATCATCAAGTTCTGCGTGAGGCATAAGGATACATACATAACAATGCCAAAATTAATAGCGGGATTTAAGAGGATGCATGTGGGCAAGGCAATCCAGATAACCCAGAATTTCCTGGTAGTGGTTGATAAGGTAAGGGAGGTCTGGAAGCAGATACTGACTGAGTTTGAGAAGATAAAAGTCAGCGAGACTTATGTTACGGCAATGCTGGATGAGCTTGGAATAAAGGACAAGAGCCTGAGAAAGCAGGTTTTGAAAGAGCTTGAATTTAAGGAGGAGATGGATTTGTGGGATGTCTTTATGAAGATGATTGCTGTTATTGAAGACAGGAACTACAAGTCAGATATTCACAGGAGGAAGAGATTGGATAAGATTAGTGCAGACATTTTTAAGTGGGCTGTGGCTGGAAGATTGATAAATGCTTGAGGAGGTGAAATAAGATGGGACAATATTACGAGCCAATAAATATTGAGAGTATGGAATGGGTTTACTCCCATGACTATGGTAATGGATTGAAATTGATGGAGCATTCCTATGTAGGAAATCTATTTGTAGGGGTAGTAATGAGGTTAATGACAAAGGGCAATAAGTGGCATAAGAAGCCTATTGTATGGTGTGGAGATTATTTTGACGAAGAGGGAGAAGAGAACTATTATGATAAGGCAACAGATGACAAGAAATTAAAGCCAGATGAAATTATGAGTGAAAGTGAGCAGAAGAAAGCAATTCTCGTGAATCACACAAAGAAGGAATATGTAAGGTTTTATTCTTTTCCACTGGATGAGATAAAGAAGAAAGTAGTGGATAGATTAGAGAGCAATGATGAATGGGTAATAAATCCTCTGCCGTTATTGACTGCATTGGGCAATGGAAGGGGCGGTGGTGATTATTCTGGCATTAACGAGGAGAAGTTGGGCATCTGGGCGAGAGATATACTTTCGGTGGAATTTGAAATTCCGAAAGGACATAAGGAATTAAAAGTGGAGTTTAAAGAATGAGGTGATTGACTATGGGAACATATAACTTGAATGCAGAAGAGATTGCAGATGCCATGGAAGGTATAGAAGACAAATGCGAAGGTGGTTTTTACGAGGAAACTTTTGTTGAGGGGGCTAAGATATACCTACAGAGACTTAGGGAAGCAGGGGCTTTTATCTATTCTGAGAAAGCTGATGATAAAGGGAGGATGTGTGAGGAATGCGGTGCGGATAAGGTGAAATGCAAGAAGCTAAAGACGCACCAAAAAAATATTGAATGACAAACGGAAGAATAGATAAGTTAAATCATCAGTTGAAGAAGATAAAGGAAGCCTTTGATACTTGGCAGGATAGCGGATTGAATAAAGAGATGCTGGAGATTTATATAATGCACAAGACCAAGCTGCCTAAGAAGAAAGTTAAGGATGTATTGATAGCGCAGCAGAAATTCTTTGATGAGCTGATGAAGGAAGAAACTGTGAAGAGGTTAGAAGGAGGATGATAAAGATGGCTAATAGCCTTAATATAGACTTAACTAATAAATATGTAGTGGTTGATAAGAATGTCTACAATGATGAGGTGGGAATATTCTTTTGTGAAGGAGGATTTGGATGTTTCTCTTTTACAATTGGAACGGCTGTTTTTGGCAAGTGGATTTCAGACAATTCCAAAGATAGGATAAGGGGGTATGATATTGTAAGGTTAGATACGGATGATGAAGTTAAAAATAAGGAGGTTATTTAGGATGATAACTAAATGCAAGGATTGTGGGGATAAACTGGTTGTTTTTGATAGTAAGGATTTGGATTACCTTTTTTCAAGGATTAATTGGGGTGCTTCTTTTATAGATGCTGATGCTGCAAGGATAATGAATAGAGAAAGATGTGTTCGAGCAAAGTCCGGTGAATGAGGATGGCTAAAAGAATATTGAGTACATATAAAGATAATGCAGGAGTGATTCATGAGATTTATTACAGGCATGGATATGGAGGTAAAGACAAATTTATTCATATAATGAATAAGGATGGAACCTTATTCAAATGCAAATATAATAGGAATATCGTGAGGTTTTGGGGAACAAAGAGAAACAGCATTGACCTTTATATACCGAGGACAGACAATGACATAGAGCAGATTCTTGAAATGGTTTTGAGACCAATAGGGTGTGAGGTAAAGAAGGTCAGGATAAAGACAAGGGCAAGAATAATGCATGAATTAATTAAGGAGAAGGTTGTTAAGAGGCTGACTAGATGAGAGAAATAAAATTCAGGGCTTGGGATAAAGAAAAACAAATTATGATTAATGATTTGAATGGATGGTCTAAAGGTTATCAAGATAAGTATGAACTTATGCAATTCACAGGTTTAAAGGACGAGAATGGAAAAGAGATTTATGAAGGAGACATTTTTGATAGTCCTGCCAAAACTAAATTTAAAATAGTATGGTGGGTTGATGGTTGGTTTTATCAAAATGTGAGAGATGAGAAGCCTATTGGACATCTAATAGAAGTAGCAAAAGATTGGAATGTCATAGGCAATATTTATGAAAATCTTGAGTTGATAAAATGATGATATGAAACCCAATTCGATATTTGATAGATTGAAGAAGAAAATAATAAGCAGGCTTACTGATGAAGTTGATATTTATTATTTTAATTTGAAGGAGCAGATTGACAACAAGGTAGCCAAATTAACCTATAGGGACAGGGAGATTATAGTGGATGGAAAGAACAATAGTTTTGTGCTTTATCTGAGGCATGGTAATGGATTTAATTTTAGAAATTATTATGGTTATCAACATTTAGATAAGGAAGAAGCAATAGAAAATGCAAAAATACTATTGAAGGATGATGAGGTGTGGAGATAATGGAAACTAAATATGAAATTGAGCATCATTTCGAGTTGGAAGATATGCTTCCTGCAAAGAAACAAGTTATGCCGGGAGTCAAGATAGTTAAAGTAGAGGAGAAAGGAGAATTTCTTGTTGAAAGAGATTTGGACAACAGGAAGAACATAAGCCTGACATTTGGTGGATTAGTTATTAAGTTGTCCAAGGATGCCTTTAATAAGGGGCTTGAAAGATTCAGGGGAAGATGAAAACACAGCAAACACACGATATTAATGGCAAGGAAATAGCTAATGACATCTGGATTACCAGGGCGGATGATATCAGGCACATAAACACCAAATTGGGAGATGCTATCTGCCCTGTTTGTGAGAAGAAGCGCAGGCTAAAGGCCCATCATGTCGTGCCGAAGAGATTGAAAGTCAAATCTTTGTTGAAAGAATTAAGGTTTAAGATTTGTGATAAGTGCCATAATAAGATACATCCGGAAAGCATTCTGATAATAATGATGAGGAAGATGATTGATATCATAGATGAATTGACTGATGGAAAGGGGGAGAGTATGGAAGTTGTAAGAAAATTTAAGGAACTAGCTTACAACAGCAAAAATGGAAGAGGAGTGCCATATGGCCAATTGGAGAGAATTAATGAAGCATTGAATAGGGGATTAAAATGAAGCAAGATGCAGCAGTATATATGGAATTGCCTGAAGGTAAAATGGTTGTTTATGAAACTGAAAACAGAGCTGACTTGATTAAGAAAGCAAAGATATTATTAAACAAGGCAGAAAAGTACGGAGCCACAAAGATAGATGAATTCCGGCAAGATGATAAAGATGAATTTAGAAAGATAGTAAGATTGCTTGGGCTGAATGCCCAATTTTAAGGGAGGTCAAAGAATGAAATTAAAAATAGTCGGAAAGCCATTGGCATTGTGCAGGATAGATATGAAGCAGTTCAGGCTGCATTTCAGCAAGACCTTGGATTTGAGGAACAGCATAAATGCCAACTTCGAGGTTGTGGAGAAGGGGAGGTATACTGAAGAAGAGTTGTTCAAATATGCCTACTTTGGATTGAACTGGGGGAGGATACTGGACCTCATCAATGAGATAGATAAGGATGAGATGGACATAAGGTATTTCAAATGTGAGTTTGAAGGCAAGGTGGAGATAACCCCTGACTTGGTGTCTGAGGATGGAAGGCTGTTTATGTTCAGGAAAGAGATTAAGGAAGGCGATGATATAATAATGATTAATTCATTTATTAACAGCCCTGACTTTGACATAAGCTCCTACCTGAACAGCTCTACATTCAATTATGGGAAAGTGCGGTGGAAGCCGCTGATGGATTATGACAAGGAAAAAATAAAATGAACTATCCAAGCTGCGGAAATGGGAATTTGGTAAAAATTAAGTATAATGAAGATGGAGAAGAATTTGAGGAATTGAGGAAAAAATGAGGTGAATAAACATGGCAACAGAAATAATTTTGGATAATATGTTATATGGGACTTTGATAGTTGCTATAATAATATATAGCGTTTTTAAAGTTATTCAATTGAGAGAACTTATAAAGATTGTTGATATTCTGGATAAAATATCTAATAAAAAATAAGATGATAATCTACAAAGTCAGGAAGACAACAAAAATCCGAAAATGTGCAGGTTGCAAGAAGGATATTGGGAAAGGCAAAAGTTGCATTTATGTCAATAAAAGCTTTAAAGGATTTCCCTATAAGGAATATTATCATAGTGAGGAATGCATACATTAAATGTGGATAAAGATGCGAATAGCTGGATACCCTTCGTTTGATTTCACCTCCAATGATAGTCAATTGATTCTTATCCGGCTGCGCAAGGTCTTTATATTTTGAAAGATGGTTGGAGTCATACCGTAAAACAGGTGTAGGTTACCTCTTTTAGCCGAACCTGTTCCCATCCAAAAATATACTATGATGAGAAAGACTAATATTAATAATAAGGTGCATAGAAAAGCAATAGAGATATTAGGGAAATATATGACCAAGGCTGAGCTTAAAGGAATAAGAGATTCGGCGGATTTGTGGTATATTTTTGATGAGGCTATAAAGGAGGTAGGTTAAATGTTTGACAACAATTTTGGGGAAGTTTTGGAAGAAGCAGAAAGGATATATAAGATGCATAAGCGCAGGAAAGAGGAAACCTGGAAGGATATGCCTATAGATGCCTTGGCTGGCGGAATTAAAGAGGAGTATGAAGAATGGTATGTCAAATGGCAGAAGACGTTAAAGGGGCTTAGGGATAATAAGAAAGATGAGGTAAGGGAAGCTGAAGAGGACCAATTCTATGAGATTCTCGACATGATAAACTCCTGCCTTATGTATGGTGAGAGATTAAGATTGAGGATGAAGAAAGAGGAAGATGATTAACTATCAAAGGTTTGTTATGTATTTTAGGGAGATTGAGAGGGATTTTAATGAAGCAGGTCTGAAGAATATAAATATTCATATGATAACCAAGAAGAGGCTTGATTTCTATAAAAGGGTGGGCATGGATACGGAGGATAAAATCAGCCAGTATGAGCATAAGACAACAAAGAATCTTATGGCTGATTTGAATCTTACCTTGGAATTGGTGCATATATTTGAAATAGACACCATCATAAAAAGATACCTGATATTGAACAGGCCGCCGCAAACAAAGGAGTTCTATAGGAAAGTCACGCTACCATTCAAAAACATATTCCTTGATATAGAGATAACTCCGGAAGATTACGAGATTGGAGTGGATAAAATCCTGGGCATCATGATTTCAGAAGCGCCGATAATCGAGCAGAAAGAGGATACACAAGGCATAAAATTCAAGACGATTGGCATGGGTTACAAAGTGCATTATCTTTGTGAGGACAAAGACAATCTGTTTATAGATGAATTCAAGATAATCATTGATAAGACAAATATACCAATCTTTTATGATGACAGGAAGACGCTTAAGTTTCTCAGGGAATTTATAATGAATTTGCTGATTTTTATCAATGACCAGGAAGTACAGATAATAGGGAGGAAGAGAAGCAGTAAGAATATAGAGAGAAGGGCAAAGGAAGGCAAGATGCCCCTGCCGGATTCAAGCGTGGTAAGGCTAACAGGAACCCTGAAGAAATATATTGGCTCCTTAAGTGAAGGTTTGGCTGGGAGGAAATATCATTTCAGATTCTGGGTTCGCGGCCATATGAGGTATCTGGCAAGTGATAGGTACAAACAGAAGAAAGGACAGTGGATTAAGATAGAGCCGTTTATCAAGGGGGAAGGGGTTTTAGTAAAAAGGGTATACCGGATTACAGAGGATAAAGAAGATGAGAGAATAAAAGAGCTTAAAGAACAAAATCTGTTCTATGAGGATATAGAGCCATTAAAGAAGCCATTGCACGAGATTCTAGAAAAGGATAGGATGAAAAAGGCTGAGTCTTATCACAAGGAGAAATCACAATGACTAAACCAAAAGGAATAGTTTTATTATCTCCTCCAAAATCACAACTCTTTTTTTGTTGTATCTGCGGGGTTTTGATTGTTAAGTATCAGCTGGATTTGGAAGATACTGTATGTTTGAATATTAAGAAAGAATGGAAATATGTTTGTGATAATTGTAGTCACAAAATTGCAGAACAGAGAATCTCACGATGAAGCCAATAATGGATGGTAAGGGAATTATAGCAAAGCTCGGCAACAGAGAGTTGACTAGAGGGGAATTAAGAAGATTGCCTAAGGGGGTAAAGGATAGAGTTAGGTTTTATTCTGAAGACGGCATTGAGCAGGAACAGAAGGAGCATGAGCTTGATGATGATTTATTTGTTTCACTTAATAGCGGGTTTATAATTGCTGCCTTAGATGGAAGAAATTTGACTGCAGATGAATACAGGGAACTACCTGATGATGTGAGACACAATAAGGTTATATTTAACATTACCGAGAAAGGAAAGAATTACCCACATTTGTCATTAAGGGATAGTATAAACAATATAAGGGGAGGAGTTGGATGGAAAGACAAAAAGGAGTTTGCCAGGGATATTGGGGTTCCGGAAAACAGGATAGGAGACCTTATCTCTATAGGGTTGGTTAAGATAGTTGATAATAATTATGTTATAGATAATAGGAATGGGAATGCTATGAAAGAGATTGAAAGATGGAGCTTGATTGATAAGTTCTTTGGCAAACGCGCAAGTTCCACGGGATGGGCTACCAAGGCAGAATTACTGAGGGATGCTGGAATAGATGAGGCAGAGGGAGATAGGATAATTTCTAAGCTTGTTGATAAGGGAGAAATAGAGGCAGATTATAGTGTTCAAAAAAATCCAAGATTTAGGCTTAGCAATGATTTGGATATATATGGTTTTTTAGATGGACTGAACAAGAAATATGGGTTAGATGGAGCTAAGGTTAATGTTGAGGATAAACGGGGCGGCCTTTATAATGCATTGAGCGGCATGGTAAAAGGAGGCATATATGAAGCTATAAAGACTGGCTGGATTGAATTTATGGATGATAGGACTTATACAGCAGATGAATGGAAAAACCTTAGTGATTTTGAGCAAGAGAAGATTGGAGTTAGATTGACTGCAAAAGGCAGGAGAGAAATTGAAGATGACAATCCATTGAAGATATATGATGACCTGGCTAAAAAGAAGAGGAATGAAGGCGGACTGAACTTGGTAAAGAATATTAAGGATAATAATGGGGAAATCCTGCTTGAGCTGACAGAGGAAGGGGAAAGGGTAAAGCGGCTGGGAATTGCCATGGGAATAAAGCCTGAGACTGTTTTCAAGACGATGCTTAATATTGGGCTGGATAGGGAAATGGGCAAGTTTATGATAATAGAAAATGGGAAGATTATTGACGGCAGCAAGAGAAGCTCTATTGAAAGGAAAAGTATATAAATAAGAAAGTAATACCTAATTATCGACGGAGGATGGATGATGCTGAAGGAAAGAATAGATGAGCTGGTGAAAGGGAGCAACCATATAATCATAATAGGCTCCCGCGGAGCAGGAAAGACATCCCTTGGCTTTTATCTCCTAGAGCTGCATAACAATGCCAATAGGAAGATTTATGTTTACAGGCATCCAAAGCCAAAACTTCTGCCGAAATGGATTAAGAACATCACCAAGCTCGGGAACCTTCCGAAAGATGCAGTTGTTTTGATAGATGAGGGAAGTGAGGAATTTGACCAGTACAGCTATCAGAAGAGGACCAATATTTATTTGAGGGGCTTATTGATGAAAGCCAGGCACAAGAACCAAAGCTATATCTTCATAACATTAACCACTAATTTTATCAACCTGAATTTTCTGCACATGATTAATGCATGGTTTTTCAAGCAGCCTACCTTATTCCAGAGGGAAGAGGAAAGGAAGATAGTGAGGCAGTCATATTCAAGGATAAACGAGGAGCTTGACAAGAATGAGTTTTATTACCTTGATGATTATGAGTTCTGCAAGGGGCAGTTTGATATGCCGGAATGGTATGATGAGAAGATGAGTGTGGCTTATTCAGGTATAGATGCGGAGAAAATATGATAGAAACACTAGTTAAAATTATTGTTGTTATAATTTGGGTTTTAGGTTGGATTGTCCCAAGTATCTGGGTTAATATTAAAGTTGAAGAATACAATAAGAACTTTGGATTAACATTTATATATCCTGCTGTTTATTTAATTGTAACATTAATTATAGGATATTTGGGAGGGATTTGAAAATGCGAATGAATGCGAGGCGAATTGGATGGTAATGTATTATGTCGCGGTTTTTATTGTTGGAATTATAGTTGGGATGTATATTTACAAAAGATATATCAACAGGAAAAATAGAGAGATGACTACGGAGGATTGTGTTAGGATACTTAAGGATAAAGGTTACTGGGTTAACTTGAATGTGGCTGATAAAAAATAAGGAGATAAACAATATGAAGAAATCTGAAGAGGATTTTAAGAAAGCAGTTTATAGATGTTTAATATGTAAAACAATTAAGACGAGAGCATAAATTAAAGATTGCTATTGTAATATTTGTCATAAAAAACAAAAGGATATTGTGATAAAAAAACGGATTGGTTACCATGAATCTTAGTAAATATGCACCCATAGGAGTTATCATTTTAATAATTGCTTTTTTTATTTTATGGGTATGGAGCACAGCAACTTATAGCCCAATAACAGATAAGTTGTTGGATGAATGTATAGATAAAAGATTATCCCAGAATGATGAAGAATCGCCTTTTCCTGTTGGCAGTGGAGAAGATTATATAAAAAGTTATTGTTGTAGTGAAGTTGAAGGAATACCCATTATAAGTATTGGCGGACAATATGTGAATTGTATCCACAAAGAACTATTAGAAAGTTAGACGGTTTGGGGTTTTATTTCCTACGGAAATTGTCTAATAGCAGTTAAAAAACATTAAAACGCTTTTTTAACTGCAAACATTTAACGCAATAACGAGGTCAGGAACTATGAGAGAAATAAAATTTAGAGTTTGGGATAAAAAGAATAAAGAAATGCACGAATTGATTACTTGGCATAATCCTGCTTATTTAGATAGTGTAGAATATGCTGTTGGCCAATCAAGTGGTGATATAAGAGAGTTAAGACAAGATAAAAATTGTGTTATAATGCAATTCACAGGTTTAAAGGACAAGAACGGAAAAGAAATTTATGAGGGAGATATTGTAAAAGAAGGAGAATATGATAAAGGTAAATCAATACTTTATATCATAGAATGGAAAGAAAAATCAGCAGGTTTTGGCTGGCATCAAATTATTCCCGTTTTAACAGAAGGATTAAATTTAGAAGAAAGTGAGGTTATTGGAAATATTTATGAAAATCCAGAGTTGATAAAGTGACAAAAACAGAAAAAGAAATTGTTGAGGAAATATATTAGGAAGAGTAAAACCTTTGAGGAAAAAATAAAATGAAACTCGCTTATGAGCTTACCGGAGGGAAAGGAAGCTACATCAGGGTTTATTTGTTGAATAAGAAAGAAAGAATTGATAAGCAAAAGGCGGATGGAATAAGACTAGAATTGAAATCAGTAAAAAATGTTGTCTTTAGTTTAGATGTCAAGGACTGGGAAGCACAATCAATCATTACTGGCCTTTCAGAATCATTGATAAGGAAAAGGTTGCAAAGGAGGGGATATAGATGAATAAATGTGTAACAACTTATAGGAGTAATATTACTGAGGTATTTGAATGAGCTTAATCAATATTGTTATTGTCTTATTTTTGTTGCTGATAATAATCATGACTTTTGTTACTGAGCCTAAATTATCAGTGCAATATTATAAGGCAGTGGGAGATTCTGTCGGTGTTGTTATAGGAAAATCAAAGGATGTTATTGGCAGCTGGGTTCAGAAGCATAATCAGGGGGTGGATAAGGATGGGAAACTATAGTAAGAGAAAATGCAGAAAGTGTGGTGGAACTAAGTTTAAGAGAAGCAGCTTGTATTTAGATTATTATTGTAAGGGATGCAACACTAAATTTAATGAGGGAAAAGATGGAAGAATGCCCAATATGCAATAAGAAAGGAATGTATTCCCCTTCAATACAAAGGATATTGGAACTGGCAATAGTGTTAAATAGCAAGAATGTGAAGAAGTTGTGCAAATATTGTAATTATAAGGAGTTTTATTAAAATGGCTAAATTATATTGCAGAATTGTATGATAAAGAATGGCAAAGAAAAATAAGGAGGAGTTAAAGAAGTTTAAAAGATATTACCCTGATATATTTAATACTATGATTTTTGTAGTTAAATCGGCTAAAGATGAGTATACTCGATGGTTGAGAAAATTGGGTATTATTAATTTTATGTTTATTTCAGATATACTTAAAAAATATAAAAATAAAATAAATTTTGGGGCAAAGATATGAGTAATAAGTCATATGGTCTTTCATATGAACGAAAGAGGAAGAAAATGTTGCTGGGGGAAGGATATATTGCAAATAGGAATAGGGGAAGTTTTGGTGGATTTGACATTGTAGCCTGTAATAAAAATCATTTTTTATTGGAGAGTATTAAGGCAACTAAGCAAGAATATTATTCATTTAAGGAAGAACTACTAACAATTAAAGAGTTTAATAATGCTCCAGTTGGAACAATAAAGCGATTGATATTATTTCATAAAGGTAAGCTAAAGATTTTATTTGAAGGTGTAGTAAATTGAAGGGTAAAGCAGATTCAAGGAAGTTATGGACAAAGAGGGAGGTTGAAGTTGAATAAGCTAACTATAATCATAATCTCGATATTTATAATCTGGATATTTGTAGATGATGCTCTTACAGATGGCCTTATAATGACAATAATAAAATTATTTATATTTACAGCAATTGGTATTTCAACCTTTATTTTAACGAAGGTATTCAAGTGGAAATTTGTGAGGTTCACACAAATAGCCGGATTTGGCGGCCTGTTCATAACTCTATTAATAGGGGATATGCTGCCAAAAGGATATTCTTTCAGAATATTGGGTATATTTGTAATTTTTATTATTGCAAGCATAGTTGCAAAGAATTATCTCCCAAAGAAGAAATTGAAGGTAAAAACCTTGGATGAAAGGATAAAGAATGATTTGAAGATAACCTCTACCACAATAAGAAGGGGGTTTCCAAAGGGTTTTGGCAGGATAGGTGGTTTTGTTATTCCGGCTTTGCCTTTCTTCTCTTTAATTAACGAGAACTGGAAGAAAAGGCTGGATGATGAAGCCGTGATTCATGAAAATGTTCATCTCTATTACCTGCAGAATGGGTGGGTTATTTGGATGATATTTGCCCTGGGCGCCATCTTGCTTCCTTTATCGGGAATTTCGTTTGTGAAAAGGAACATTGATTTTGTTGGAATTATTCTTGCCGTGCTTATTCTTGTTCATTTTGAATATATAACTTTCAATAAGACAAATAAAATAGGTGCCTATCTTGGGATTACAACAAGAAAGTTTAATATGAACCTGGCCCTGACTTATTTCATAATTTATGCAATACAGATAATGTTAATATTTTTAATTATTTTGGGAGTAAAATTTATTGTTAAATTAATAGGGACATGGATTGGTGTGTTATGAAAGCAGAACTATATTTTGGATTGAGAATGAAATATCTCAGGACAGAGTATGAGCCGCTGATGATATTAACTATTGTTAAGCCCATTTATGAGTGTCCAAATTACCTTTGGATATTCAAATATTCTGATATAAAGGAGGTTGAAGCTATTGTAGGCACTATAGAAATCCCTGGGTTTAGGGAAGGCTTCCATAAGGAGAAGATAGAGCTGCCAAAGTGGAAAGGCAAGGATATTGTGGAAATCCTGACATTCCCAAAGATTTACCAGATTATAGAACATAGGAAGCAGGAAGATGGCTCTGTAAAGGAATTAAGACATAATCTGGATAGGACTATCGTTGAAAGGGTATGGAAGGGGGTTATTTCAAAGCAGCTGTTAAACAAGCCAGTAAAGACCTCTACAGTGGCTGAGAAGATATGTAAGGAGCTGGGGATTACCAGGTTTGATAGAGGTTCCGGAAGTTTTGACTTTGCCAAATTTTTTGGAGAGCGCACAAGTTATTATAGATATTTTTATTTGCCCGTAAAGGTGCTTCAGTATCAGGCCAAAGTAATACATTACAAGGATGGAAGGGTCGCGAGGATTGAACAGTGAAGAAGGAAGAAGTAACAAGATTAACAAAGGAAGAAACGGAAATGCTAGAGCAGGATTGGTGCTGCCAGATTTGTGGTGGAAGGCATCAAGAGACAAAATGTTCGGAAAGAAAAGGGAAGAGATAAATTGTTTTCTATATTGTAATAATATATTGTATATAATATATAATAGTATAGGGTGTAATAATAAAGAAAATAATACCCTTTCATTTCCTATGGAGTGCAGCCCATCTAATTGAGTTTAAACTAAAGGAAGTATTTAACAGCCTATTTTCCATAGGAAATGCCAGAGGGTACCTCGTATATAGCAAGAGTTCCTATGGAAAAATTTTGAGGCCTCGGGTGAAAAACAAAAATATATATAATTGTATAATATATTTAAATAATATAATATATAATAATATAAAAGTGCATAGTTAGGTATTACCTCGAAAAATAAGGAAAAATATATATTTGTGATTTTTGATTTAGCCTCAGATTTTTTTCCAGTGGAAATCTGTATATACCCGAGGTACCCCCCTACACACTTTCGTATACTGGGTTTATTTAACTAATATTTAACCTTATAGAAGCTTATTTAACCTCCGCTCCATAGGAAATGAAGCCATTTTACCTTCACTTCTTGTGGAACTAAATATAAAATATAAATTTAATATTTTATATAATTCAATCTTTATATTTATTTATAAAATAGAAAAATATATAAATAAGTAGGTATTACTATTTTTTTGGTGATTAATTATGACAATAATACACATAGATATTCCGGATGATGTATTGGATAGGATTGAAAATTCCATTGAGGGAAAGAACCCAACAGATAAAGTAAGAAACTATATAACTTCAGAGTTTATATCAAGGGAAACCCTATTAGCCGAAAGGAAAAGGATTGAGATAAAATTAAAAAGAATAAACGAGCTGCTGCAAAAAAATCCATTTTACACTAAAGATGCACTTACAGAGCCGGAAAAGCAGTTCCTAAACTCTTCGGTCGAGATTGTTGAAAAGAGCAGGGATTACTTATTTGGACAGAAAGAATTATATAATAAGCAGTTCAAGAAGCGCTATACGGCCAAGGAATTTGAATTGTTATTGTATAAGTTTAAGGATGGGAGAAAAATAAAAATACCACTAACTAATAGCCCCAGATAAAATATTAAGATAAGATTAGTTTTAGTGAGCTGTAAGGTTAGAGGGGTATTTCTACCCACAAAATTTATAAATACTTTTAGTATCCTAAAGTAACAAAAATGAAACTACAAATTATTAATGATTTACGAATACGACCTCAAAAGAAGATGATAAGGTTGGTGAGGATAAAATGACAGAATTTTCACAAGAAACAGAAGAATTGATTAAAAGAATTGAAGAATTAAATTTAAGGCAGGAAATCATAGTTAATAAAGAAAGAATAATTGAGTTAGTGGAAGAAGCATATAACCTTTTTAACCTTAAAATTCCTGAAATTATTTGGGTAGATGATATAACTGATATGAGATTTCAAAAGGCAGCAGAGGCAGCATGGGCAGCAGAGGCAGCAAGGGCAGCAAGGGCAGCAAAGGCAGCAGAGGCAGCATGGGCAGCATGGGCAGCAGGGGCAGCAAGGGCAGCAAAGGCAGCAGAGGCAGCATGGGCAGCATGGGCAGCAGGGGCAGCAGAGGCAGCAGGGGCAGCAGGGGCAGCAGGGATTGATTACGATTTTGATTATTTTATTTTCACATTTGAATACAGAAAAACAAATGAAATTAATAAAAATGATGAAAAATTCCTAAAGGCTCAGGAATTGTTTTTACAGCTTAAAGAAGCAGGATTAGGGTATTGGGTAGAACATGATGAAAAACTTTATGCTGCTACAAATCCAATAATTCAATTAGATAGTAAATTTAGATATCATTCAACAGAAAAAGCCGCCATAAAATTCAGTGATAATTACCAGTTTTTTTATATTCATGGAATAAGATTTGAAAAAGAGCTATGGGAAAAAGTAAAAGAAAAAAGGCTGACAGCAAAACAAATACTGCAATTAGAAAACATAGGGCAAAGGTATATTGCTTTAATGCTTTATGAGCCAAAGAGATTGTTAGAGGAGCTTGATGCAAAGCTAATTAGCAAAACGAAAAGAAATGAGCTTTATTCAATCGGCAGTATTTTAAGAAACAAAGATTTAAAATTGCTAAAATATTTATGTCCATCAACAAACAGGGAATATGTTAAGTTTGTTCCTGATAATTTTATTGACGCTGATGAAGCTCAAGCGTGGAGCTTCCAAATCAAAAAAGAAGAATATGAAATATTGGAGGTTGAAACATAATGAAACAAAAAATGTTTAGGCAGGGAGATTTGCTGATACGGGAAATAAAAGAGTTGCCAGAAAATTTAAAAAGATTAAGCCACAAGATTTTGGCAGAGGGGGAAGTTACAGGACATAAGCACCAGTTTGTTGGAAATGTAGATGTTTATGAAAACAAAAAAGGGCAAATGATGTTTGGGGTAATGGATGCTAATGCAAAATTAGTCCATCAGGAGCATAAGCCCATTCTAATTGGGAAAGGAGTTTATGAAGTAATCAAAGAAAGGGAATATAACCCTTTTGAGGAAGAAATAAAGCAGGTTATGGATTGATAAAAGGGCAAAGAATTGGGTTTATAGATACACAAAAGCCCAAACATGAAAAAGAAACAAGAAAAAGGCTTTTAAGAATATTAACAAGAAAAGAAGTTGCCATGCTTTCCCACAGATAAATCAGTGGGTATTCGCCCTAACGATTTTATAAAAAAGAAATGGTTTGATATGATTAAAAATGGAAGATGAGCAAAGAACAATCATAACAATAATATTGTGTTTGTTTGTGATTATAATTTTTATTTTATGGATAACAAGATGACAATACCAAAACCAATCTTAACAATCAAGCAGAAATGCAGGGAATGTAAAAACTTTGGAAGTTTTGATGAGGACATTTGTATATTAGAATTTACCAACCATAACGCAACACCTAACTTACCAACCTATAATGCAACAGAACCACAAAACCAAAACTATATAAATAACCCATATTCCTGAAATTAAGATTGAATTAATAAAGATAGGTGATTATGATTGATGAAGAGAGATTAAAGGTATTTAAGAATTCAGTAGGCCTTTTTGCTATAGTAGACTATAATACTCCCAGCGGCATCACTACTGCCAAGGGCAGATTAATGAGTGTGTCTGGCAATGGCAATGTTCTCATACAGCATTTGAATAATCCGCAGGTCTCCTGGGGCTTCAACATTGATGAAGTAGAAAACTATAAGTTCAGCCCTATAAAGGAAAAAAAAGGTGTTTTCAATGGAAGCCCTTGAACAGATAAGCCTATTCAGGGATTTTTTTGAGCAGAACTGCATGGATAAGATACTAAAGGCTTCAAGGATAGGCAAGCCTTTTGAAATTATCTTTTCTAACCTATCTGAATTCAGCCTTGATTTGGCTAATGAGCTTCTGGATTCTCCTGAAGAGACAATCAAGGCAGCGGAGCTTGCCCTAAAGGAATTGGATATTAATAACCCAAGGGCAAGAATTATCCACCTTCCTGCTACTCAACGAAGGGATATATGGGAAATCAGGAAGGATGATATAGGCAAGCTGATAGCTATCAAGGGTGTCATAAACAAATCCTCTAGTATAATCCACGTATGCACAAGCGCAAAATTTGAATGCCCGAATTGTGGCAGTATAATAAATATCCTGCAGCCGGAATCTGATTTCAAGGAGCCTTCAAAATGCACCTGCGGGAGAAAGGGAAAATTCAATCTTTTAAGCAAGGAGTTATCAGATACTATAAAGCTCGGGCTGATTGATGACCTGATGGATAAGGATAACGCGGATAGGAGCATAGCAAGGGAAAAGATTGCAATATTATCCAAAGGGCTCACTTCATTTGAGATTGATAAGGAGATAAAGCCCGGGAGAAAAGTAATAGTGAATGGATGGCTCCAGTATATTCAAAAAGGAAAATCCACTGAATTTGATTCTATCTTTATTGTGAACTCTATCGAATTTGTCGAGGTAGGTTGGGATACTATCAAGGTGAATGCCAAGGAAGAGAAGGAGATTAAAGGGCTGGCGAAGGAAAAGGATATCATATACAGGCTGTCAGACTCGATAGCAGATGTTTACGGCTTTCAGGAAGTCAAGATAGCTTCTTTATTGCTTTTGGCAGGAGCGCCTCATATGTATGATAAGAACGGGCATTTGACTTCCAGAGGAACAATACACATGCTTTTAATTGGAAATCCGGGAGAAGCAAAAACATACCTAGCCAAGCGTGCAGGGGCAATTTCCCCTATATTCTCTTTCCAGTCAGCCGCTACAGCTTCAGGAAAGGGATTGGTTGCAGCCGTTGTGCAAGACAAGGACATAGGGGCATGGACAATTTATCCCGGCGTTGTCGCAATGGCAAATAAGGGGGTAGTGACTATTGATGAGATTGACAAGACGCATAAAGAGGATTATGGAGACCATAACAATGCGATGAACGATATGATGGTAATTATTGCAAAATCCAATGTGAAAGGAAAGCTGCAGACAGAAACAAGCTATCTGGCAACTGCAAACCCTGAAAACAGGGTTTTTACCCAATATGAAGATTTAATCAATCAGATAGATATGCCAAAAGATTTTCTTGACAGGTTTGATATTATCCTGCCAATGATTTCTCCATTGGATAAAGAGGAAAAGGAAAAGATAATGGATACAATGCTGGACAGGCATTTTGAGGAAAAGGAAGTTTGGCAGCCTGAATTTTCTCATGAGTTTATAACTAAATATATTGCCTACTGTAGGATGAACAATCCAAAGCCTAAGCTGCCAAAGGAACTTGCCTCACTCATCAAGAAAAAGCTGCATGAGCTTATGAAGCCAAAGGATGAAGGGCAGATAAAGGTTTCCTTCAGGCAGATTGAAAGCATAATGAGGTTTGCATATGCTTCCGCGAGGCTTAAGCTCAGGGATATCACAGAAGAGGATATTAATCTCGCTTTTGACCTGAAGAAAAAATCATTCCTTGAATTAGGAATTATAGACAGGACTGGAAGCTTCAGCTGGGCAAAACTTGAGAATGTTGATGAGGGAAAGTTATCCAACAAGGAGGTAATTCATAGTGTCATGAAGGAACTTTTTGCTGAGAAAGAAATGGTTGAATGGCAGGAAATAATTAATAGATGTAGGAATAAGGGAGTTGATGAAGATGTTGTTGATGAGCATATTGAGAATGTAAAAAGGAAAGGGGACTATTTTGAGCCAAGAAAAGGGTTTTTGAGGAAGATATGAAATTATATAAATTAAATATGTTAAGCAAAAAGGAATTGTGCATAATTATCAAAAGATATGAACGATTAATCAGCACGATAAGGAAATTGGTTAATTATAGCAGCATACCTAATTTTGAAAATAATAAAGGATGGATGAAGATAAATAAAAATACAGAGGTAATAACCCAGATTCAAAAAATGCTTGAATATGATAAACTATCTTAAGAAATGCAGCAGAAGATTGAAGAAGCACAAAAAACAAAATGACATACTCCCAAAATAAATCCAGCTGAAGCTGGGGGTTTCAAAATATGAACAAAATAAGCAAGAAAGGGCAGTTAAAGATAGGTGATTTCTCTTGAAAGCCCTTGATTTGTTTTGTGGTGGTGGCGGAGCATCCAAAGGATTATCAGATGTAGGATTTGATGTTGTTGGTATAGACTTACAAGAACAACCAGAATACCCTTTTCTATTCTTTCAGGGGGATGCATTGAAAGCTGACCTTTCAGATTTTGATTTTATATGGGCACCCCCCCCATGCCAGTGCTATTCATGGGGAACAGTTAAGTGGAGAAATAAAGGAAAGAAATATCCTGACTTAGTTGCAAAAACAAGAAAAATACTTTTGAAATCAGGCAAACCTTTTGTTATGGAAAATGTAATAGGTTCTCCATTAAGAAAAGATTTAGTTTTATGTGGTGAAATGTTTGATTTGAGAATAATTAGGCATAGAGTCTTTGAGATTCATGGATTCTCTGTTCCCCAAATAACCCATAAGAAGCACAAAAATGCTGTATGGAATGGCAGTGCAATAGGTGTGTTGCAAGGTGGAAGTCCTGGGTGCTTTGGTGATAAGGAAAAAAGGAAATATTATGTCACTGTTGCTGGTCATGGTGGAGATGGCGGTAAAGGAAATACTACTTTAAAGGCATGGCAAGAAGCCATGCAGATAGATTGGATAACAAACAAAAAAACTCTTGCACAATGTGTACCACCCGCATACGCAAGATATATTGTTGAAGAGTTTTTAAAACAACAAGGACGACGGGCTTCATCCCACAGATAAAGCAGTGCGTATCCGCCCTACGATTTTATGAAAGGCGCATATAATTAAGATTTTAGAATAAGAGAGGAAAATGAAACAGCCAAAACCAAATTGGGATATTATAAAAGCTTGTAAAAGTGGAGAAGTTTATGATATGCGTAGTTTTGATAAATGGTTTGTAATTAATTGGTGGTTAGAAACAAAACCAGTTATAAATGGAGTGATAAGACTATGAAACAAGCAAAACCTCTTTTAACAATCAAACAAGACTGCAAAGATTGTGATGGAGAAGGCGGAATAAATATACATAAAGGATTATTTAAACTTGATTGTAAATCCTGCAAAGGCATAGGACATAATAAAATAGAGTTCTATGCCTTGAGGGATTTTGAGAAAGAAGTATTTGATATAAGGGAACAGCTGTCTGAATTAGAGCATGAACAATGGGAATATTGGAGCAAAGAATTAGGAAAATATCTTGAAGAATGGAAGCAAGATTTACCCGAACAACATAATGAAGTAATTGAAAAGATAAATAACAGGTTATCAAGATGGGAAGCTAATTGGAAGTCTTATAATAAACTTGACGAGAAAACAAAAGACTACGACAGGAAATGGGCAGATAAAGTTATTGAAATTATAAAATTAAAGGGTATAGGCTATAAAATCCCCTTCAAGAATTATGAGATAAAGAAAGTGAGCGAGATTATGGAACTTGATTTATATATGAAAGAGGAACACAACCTCGAAGAAGATGATAAAGTGGTGATAACCAATGCAAAATAAAACATCCGAACGGAAATTTAAGAAAATTCCAGAATTACCAAAGTTATTTGGGGTTTTTTATATGAATTTAGAAAAACCCCTGAATGATGAAAAATACACTCCAGAAGAAAAATCAAAGCAATTAATGGCTTGTTTTTACGCAACAATAGAAGCACTTTATAGAAAACAAACAGCATTATTTTTAAATGAATTATTAAGGATTAACTTACAAAGTAAATTCAAAGAAGGAGAAAGAATAATCCAAGAGGTTGAATTGTCCCCATCATTCAAAGAAATGAACAAGAGGCTGAAAAATGACCAAAATAGAAAAAGAAATTATTGAGGAAATATTCAAAGATTTTAATGACTTGACTATCAAAGAGTGGATAGCCAAAGGCATTAAAGCAGGCAGAAAACAGCTTGCAGAGGAGATATGGCAATTATGCCTAAGAAGAAAAGTCCCAAGACAAGCATATCTACTATGGGAAGAAATAGAAAAACTCCAGAAAGAGGCTGAATAAACAAGATGATAAGATTGTTGTGAGAATAAAATGAAAAAAATTAAACTTGGATACGAGATAAAAACAGGAAAGCAGATTGATATTAGCCCATCGCATCTTATTGTTACGGGGCTTACTCAGCTATCTGGAAAAACTACGACTTTGGAAGCCCTCATTAAAAGAAGCGGATTGAAAGCTATTGTTTTCAAAACAAAAATAGGTGAGAAATCTTTTACAGAAGGCACAGAAACGCCCCCTTTCTTCAGGGATAGAAGCGACTATGAATTTGTAAAGAGCCTGATTGAAGCATACTCAAAAGAAAAGCTGTTTATTGAAAAAGGAACTTTGATGAGATTGGCAAAGGCAACAAGCGGTCAAGGTCTTATAAAAATGAAGCAGATAGTTGATGAGGTTATGGCTTCTGGAAAAGATTTGAATGACAGAAAATTAAATGCTTTTGGAATAGAAATCTACACAAGATTACAGCACAATCTTGAAAACATAATTCCGCAGATTCAGTATTCTAATTTATCCAAAACCCTGAATGTTTCTGATGGCGTAAACATAATGAACTTAGAAAGGTTCAGCGAGGAAGCACAATCTCTTATTATCCAAAGCGTAGCGGATGAAGTCCTAAAGACTATGAAAGATACTATCATAGTGATTCCAGAGGCTTGGAAATTCATACCTCAAAAATACAATAATCCATGCAAGAGGGTTGTTGAAAGCTTTATAAGGCAGGGAGCTACAAATAACAACTTCGACTGGATAGATTCGCAGGACATGGCAGGGGTTGATAAGATACCCCTTAAACAGATTTCTACATGGATTTTAGGCTATCAAAGCGAGAGAAACGAGGTAAAGCATACCCTTGACCAGATAAGCCTTCCAAAGCGTTTAAAGCCCAAAGAAGATGAGATTATGACATTAAAGAAAGGGCATTTTATTTTATCTTGCTATGATGGAGTTTTCAAGGTATATGTCCAGCCAATCTGGATGGATGATGAAACTGCCATCAAGATAGCTAAAGGAAAGCTGGACGTTGATAAGATTGAATCTCCTACAAGTTTAACACCTTATTCAATTCCGCAAGCAAAGGAAAATAATCAACCTATTTCTTCTTATGATGATGGCAAGATAAGGAAACAAATGATTGAATTGAGGCAGGATTTCTTCAACAAGATGCAGGAGCATCAAAACGCTATAAACAAAATTTATACTGAAATCTATACCTTGCAAAGCAAGAAGCATGAGGTTAATGCTGATGAAATAGTCAGCCTTGTCATGCAAAAGATGCCTTCTGTCCAAAGCATGGGAAGTGTTAATGAGGAATCTATCATAAGCAAGATTTTGGCAAGAATACCTAAACAAATTGGAAGTGTGATTTATGAAGTTGCTCCTTTAGAAAAGATTAAGAAAGACTTTTTGAATGAAGCAAAACAAAAGATTTTATCTGATATTTCAACTTTAAGCAATAATGCAAAAAGAACATTAAAATATATGGAATCAAGAGGGATAGGTTGTGCTGTTGCTGAAATTTGCATTAAGGGATTTATGTATAAAGATGGAGGCGGAGGTTATTCAAAAATAGTCAATGATTCAATGAAAGAACTCTCCACTATACTTGTAGGGGAAAAACAAACAAATGGAAAGTGTTTTGGAAGATTAAAAGAAAGAATAAAACAATTATTGGAAGTTCAAGATGCAAAACCAGAAGAGATAGAAGAAGTTTATAATCATATATTGATGGAACTATTGGATAAGAAATGAACAGCTAAAAAGAGCAATTTAAAAAAATGACTAACCCAGAAGATATTGATTTAAGGGAATTGGAAGGAAAAGAAAAATGTGTGGTATGTCAAGATTGTAAAAAACCTTTAGTTGTAGAAGATGATGATAATAATAGGACAGATTTAAGATGTCCTGAATGTTGGGCTAAAATGGAAGAAGAAGTTAATATTGAAGAGGCTGAAAAATGAAAATATACAAAACACAGAAAGAAGTTGAAAAAGACATAAAGAATGGTATGTTGGTAGTTAATGAAAGTGTTGAGTTTAAATGTTCAATAAACATTGATGCGTCGTTAAAAATTGCAGGGGACATCAATGCAAGGGACATCAATGCAAAGGACATCAAGGCATGGGACATCAATGCAAAGGACATCAATGCAAGGGACATCAATGCAAAGGACATCAATGCAAGGGACATCAAGGCATGGGACATCAAGGCATGGGACATCAATGCAAAGGACATCAATGCAAGGGACATCAATGCAAAGGACATCAAGGCATGGGACATCAATGCAAAGGACATCAAGGCATGGGACATCAAGGCATGGGACATCAATGCAAAGGACATCAAGGCATGGGACATCAATGCAAAGGACATCAAGGCATGGGACATCAATGCAAAGGACATCAATGCAAGGGACATCAATGCAAAGAAAATCTCGTATTATGCTTTTTGTTGTGTTTATAACTCAATCAAATGTTTTTCAATCAGAGGAACAAGAGAAAAATGTGCCAAGCCGTTAGTTATTGACGGAGAAATTAATATTAAAGAGGCTGAAAAATGAAAACAAATAGACTATTATTATCTATTGCATTAACATTAGGAATAATAAGCCCCGTAAAATCCCAAGAAGTTCCTCAGGTTAGTTCAACACAATTAAGATTTGTCTCAATTCCTGAAGAGTGGATTTGTTTTAAATGTGACAAAATAAACCCTAACCTAAAGCACTGGAGAAAAAGGAAAGAATCATTAAGGAAATGCTTGAGGTGCGGGGCTAAAAGGAGGCCGGTGGCTATATGACATACACACTATCACTCGGCAGGGCAAATACCAGAAGAATAATTGAAAAAAGAAGGAAGAAATTATGCGGCTATGGAAGTTGCAAAGAATATACGGGTAAAAACTATTATTGTGAAAAACACAGGAAGTCAAGGCAAAAGGCAAGAAAGATTAACAAAATAAAATATAAAATACAGAAACCCATATATCCCAACATAGAATATAAAATACAATAATATTTATATAGTAATAGGTATTAACTAATAAAATGGGAAATAAAAGCAAGATTGAATGGACTGATGCAAGCTGGAATCCGAGTACAGGCTGTTCCAAAGTCAGTGCCGGCTGCGCCAATTGCTATGCTGAAACTCTTGCTTTAAGACTGCAAAAAATGGGAAGCTACAGATATAGAAATGGGTTTAAGCTGACTTTGCATGAAGATGCTTTAAATCTGCCTCTGAAGTGGAAACAATCAAAAAAAATATTTGTAAATTCAATGTCGGATTTGTTCCATAAGGATGTGCCTGATGATTTTATTGACAAGGTTTGGGATATCATGGAAAAAGCAAACTGGCACATTTTTCAAATCCTGACAAAAAGACCTGAACGCATGGTAGGTTATAGTTGGAAAAAAAGTATATTGCCGAATGTATGGTTGGGGACTTCTGTTGAAAATTCTCTTGTGAAAGACAGAATAAAATTATTGCAGACTTCAAATGCAAAAATCAGATTTGTGAGTTTTGAACCTTTGATTGATGATGTTGGAAAACTTGATTTATCCAATATTCATTGGGCTATTGTCGGCGGAGAATCAGGCAAAAATCACAGGCCAATAAAAGAGGAATGGGTTCAAAACATTTTAAGGCAATGCAAGGAACAGGATGTTTGCTTTTTTTTCAAACAATGGGGAGGATTTACTCCAAAGTCTGGAGGGAGATTGCTTAATGAAAAAACTTATGATGAATATCCTGCAATAAAAATTTAAGGGGATGATACAATGATAAAAAATATAATATTAGCGCCAAAGCCAAACATAGTATTTTTAATGATATCTTCAAAGGACGGTATGAAATTTTCACTTGAGATATCACAAAAAACAGACATAACTTATTCCCACGTGCTAAAATTGATAAGCAAGTTCCATAGGCATGGCCTGGTTTCAAGGGAGAAGAAAGGCAGGAAGGTTTTATTGAATCTGACTGTCAAAGGGAAGGAAGTCAAGGATAAGCTTGGAAAACTCCATAAGCAGCTGAATAAGATAGACCAGAAGAATATAAAGGTAAAATGAACCAACCAAAACCAATCCTAACAATCAAGCAGAAATGCGGGGAATGTGATGGAATTAAGATTACTATTGATAAATCTGTGGAGAAAGATATGCAGATGAAAGCAGGAGTTTATGTTTGTAAATCCTGCAAAGGCATAGGACATAATAAAATAGAGTTCTATGCCTTGAGGGATTTTGAGAAATGTAATACTCATTCACGAGTTCCAGAATCTTTTACTCATAAAAAGTGTCAAGGAATAGGCTACATAATCCCAAAAGAATATGAGCCTTATGAAATAAAGAAAGTGAGTGAGATAAACACAAAAGAGTTTACTTTTAACCAAAGTTGGAATTTTTGGGATGAAGTTGAAAAACACAACCTCAAAGAAGATGGTAGGGTTATAATAAGGAGAAGATGATAACAAATAAAAAACAAAATCGGATTAAAACACAATTGCCCATAGTTGTGTTGATTATTTTGCTATTGGGATTATTTGCTCTTAGTAGTTGGCTAAACACTGATAAATATTTCTGCCCCAAAAACCCAGATAAGTGTGTTATTGAATTTATTTGTGAATATGAAGATGAGGATAGAAATTGTTTTGGTTTAAAAGAATATCCAAGAAAGAAAACCCCAAAAGAACTTTTAATTGAAGACTGCAACAACAATCCAAGAGAAGATGAGAAGTGCAAATGTGAGGAAGAATTTGTTTGTTACACCCAAGCACTATTTCAATGTGAAGATTTTACTATAGGTTTAAATGTTCAAAAAGGAGAAACTTGTATTCCAGAATACAAAATTGAAGGTTGTTCGTTTATACAAGGTGCATACAAAAAAAGAGAGTGCTTCAAATCCCGTCCAAAGACAGAATGTGAAAAAGGAAATCCTGGTTGGGTTGAAGAAAAAATAAAGGGAATTACAACCTCTTTATGTGATGAAAGAGGTAAAAATTGCCAAATTTTAGACCAGCAATATGATACAATCTGCCGAAAGAGGTAAAATGCAACTCATAAAACCAGAACTGCAAGGAGTTCAAAGGCTAAAGGCTTTAGAACAAAACAAGCAACTGATAAGGGGAGAATCATATATGGCATTTGTTAAAGTTACTCCTTTTTATGAGGGAGGAAGCCCTTATCCTAAGCTGATAAAATATGCTTGGGTATGGTATTATTTGCAGGAAATTAATAGATAATATGGCAAGAGAACTTTACATAGAAGCAGGGCGCGAGGACTGCTATAAGGTTATAAGCAAAAAAATCAAGAATGGGAAGATAATAAAGACAGATACATACAAAACAGATTTGAGAAATTACTGGTGCCAAAGGGAGAAAGAAGACGGCAGCTATGAAGTCTGCCCGGGTTTTTGGTATACCCATAATTGTGTTCATCTTAAAACGGTGATTCAGCTGCTTAGGTCAAAAGGGATAGGGATAACTTGGGTAGGAGAGCCAAAGACATATTACACCAATTGGGATTTCCAGGATATAGAAAGGGAATTAAAAAATCAAAAAGTATATAAATAAAGACAATATTAATAATATTTATGGTGATGTTATGCCTCTTAAGATGATTGATGTTGACCAGAAGCTCTGGACAGAGTTTAAAAGAAAATGCTTTGCTCATGATATAAGCATGAAGGACAAACTTAATGAGCTAATAAAGGAATATGTAAGGGTGTAGCTTATGCCGTTGAATATAGACCCCAAGTTAGTTGTTATTGGCTCCATAGCAGTTCCGGTCTTATACCAGTTTTTTAATTGGGATTTTTCAATATGGCTTTTGGTCGCTTTGGGAGCAGCAGGATACCATTATTTTGATAGTTCCTTTATAAGCAAGGAGGAATCTGAGAAAAGGGTGCCTCCGATTCTGGGGCCACAGCAGCCTTTTCTTTCGCCGGAAAAGGTTTGGGAAATTGGGTCTGATGGGACTCCAATACCTAAATATCAGACACCCCCCACACCTTATAGGAGATAAAAATGCAAATTACAACAATAACAACATGGTTAACAGAAAATTACGGGATAATACTATTAGCCTTGGTAATATCGCTGATATTATTCAATAAGCAGATTAAATCCTTTTTCAAGTCAAAGAAAGAGAAAAAGATAGGGTATAAGGCAGAAGTTTCGGAATATGGAATGGATTTGTCAGAGAGCCTCTTCAATCTTGAGAACAGCCTTTTTAGTGAGCTGCAACCCAGGGACCCATTGTCTTCCATGAAAGGGCAAAGAGAGGAAGCTGAAAAGAAGTTGGATGTTATAAGGCAGGAAGGGAAAATAATGATAAATGAAGAAAAGAAGCTTCTGATGGAACTCCAGCTGAAGAGGAATAAGATGTTGAATAATAAAAAGCAGCTTGGGATGAGGTATACAATATGGATGAACCAGCTGAAATCACTTGATGATATGATTGCCGCACAGGCGCGCATGGAAGAGGAGTTCAAGAGAATGGAAGAAATTAATGGAAAGCAAGGGATAATCAGGGAAGGTATGTTTGATGAAAGCTAAAAAACTTAAGGGATTCTTAAAGCACCCAATTAGAGCTTATGCAAATTATATAAAACATACTATAATCCCCAAGCCGTATTCCCACAGGATTGTGATGCCGATAAACATAAGGAAAGGCCAGCAGTCAGGGACTGCGCTGATACCTTGCACTATCTATGCAATGGACCATTCTCTTGATTTAAACCCCGCCCTGATAAGAAAGAAAGACAAGAAGGTCATACAGAATTTTCCCGCAAACAAGAAATACAAATACATAAAGGATGAGGATGCAAAAGGAATTTCAATTAACAGAAAGAAGGTGACTTTCAATCCCAATGATTATGTTTTGGAATTAACAGAGGACGAGAAGAATAAAGGATATACATTGAATGAGCTTGAAAGATGCGGGAAGTGCGGGCAGAAACTGGTTATTGCAGAACTGCGGGCAACAAGATACAGAAGCTGCCCTTCAGTCAAGGTCAAGCTGGGGGACAAGGCAAAGGAGGATATTATAGTTCCAGTTGAATATGGAATTAACAAGTCTGATATTACAAGAAGGTACTGGTATACCCCCTTATTTATTTTTCTCTTAATTTATATGACAATTATGGTGACTACAGGATTTGATGGCCTTAGATGGTTAACTGGTAAATTAAGTTTTGGAATGACTTTATCAGCCCAGCCAAATGGCTATTTTTACTGGATAACAATAGGAATATTTCTTACCTTAATATGGCTATTATTTGTTCCTGTTCATCTTTACGGAACCTACAAATTATTCCGGTGGTATAATTCAGTAAAGCATACTTTAAGGAAGGTTAAATATTAAGGAGGAAACTGTTATGAAAAAAATAATTATAGGATTGATATTCATAAGCTTGCTGCTGATAGCAGGATGCTCCACTTCCAGGGATTTAAGCGATGATGAAGTAAGAAGAATAGCAACTGAAGTTGTCAATATATTGAAAGAAGGGCAGCAGGAGCCCGTACCATCCTCAAACGAGCCAATCCAAAAGCTCTTTATTAATGAGGATGATGACCCCGTATTAGGGGATAAAGATGCCCCTGTCACAATAGTCTCATTTGAAGATTTTCAATGCCCGTTCTGCGGAAGGGCATTCAAAGAAACATTTCCATTATTAAAAAAAGATTACATAGACGCGGGCAAAGTAAAGTATGTCTATAGGGATTTTCCATTAGAATTTCATCCTGAAGCGCAGCCTGCAGCAGAAGCTGCGGAATGCGCAGATGAAGAGGGTAAGTTTTGGGAGTATCATGATGAGATTTACAGCAACCAGAACCTGCTTGGCCCAGTTTATTATGAAGATGCCGCTGAAAAATTAGGGCTGGATATTCTTAAATTCAGGGCATGCATCAGTGAGGGAAGATACAGGCAGGAAGTGCTTGACGATTATAATTATGGGGCTAGCATGGGAGTTACAGGAACGCCAACATTTTTTATTAATGGGATTAAGCTTGTTGGAGCTTTACCCTATCAAGAATTTAAGAAGATTATTGAGAATGAATTATTAAATTAAATGCGAACTAATGCGAATGTTTGCGAAGCGAAATATAAAAGAAGGAGGAAAAACAAATGAACAAAACAAGCAAAATATTAATTATGTTGTATATGATGCTGTTGGTAATAGGAATAGCATCAGCACAGGAAAGACCTGTAGATGGTGATAGCAATTGGGGAGTTGACTTAAACACACATCTTGATGTTTCTTTAAATTCATCAACTGGCAAGCTACAGAATAATATAGTCAAATTGGGAAACCTGAATCTGACGGATATTACCCTGGCAGATTTTACGAATGATAGGGCAGATTTGTGGCAACTGATTAATTTCACAAATGCTTTCTCAGGTAGGATGGAAGAATTATGGAATTTAGATAATTTTACTCAGGCTTACGATGACAAAGCTGAAGCAAGATATACAATAGTCAATTTCACAAACGACTATGACGGCAGGAATGAAAGATTCAGCAATAAAAATTTTACCGTTAATTATGATGCAAGAGCAGACAGATTTTTAATAGAAAATTATACTGCGCTTGAGGATTCTGCATTTAGGGTTGAAAACGGGACAGCATTGCCTTTCTCTGCATTTACAATAGGGAATGGAACAGCACTAGCTGTAGGTGGCGACTTAACTGGGACTGTTGGAAACGCTCAGCTAGGTGTCAATTCTGTCGGCTCTGCTGAAATTGCCAATGATGCTGTAACTGACGCTAAAGTTGCAGATGCATTAACAATCACTGGTGGAACAATTGAAAATTCACCAATTGGCGGAATAGCACCAGCCTCTGGTAATTTTACAAATCTGGGGGTTTCTGGTAACCTGTTTGTCAGTAGTGACTTGGACATTAGTGGCAACAGATTAATAATTGACAGCCCTGGCCCTACATTCAGCGGTTCAAGCTCAAGGCAGACTGTTCAGGCGGATGCTATTTTCTCCGGTTTCACTGGGGGTTATGGAGCAGGAGTTATGGGCAACGCAGTTTCAGGCACGATTGGCGCAGGCAACAGCATTATTGGCGGCCTTATTGGGAAATACAACCTTGCTGACAGCTCACCTTCAGACCATCCGCAAGGAGCTGTTATTGGTGAGATAGGAGAAGATGTTGGTGCCACAACTCTGCCGAATGGGGCGTTTATTGCCGTGCTTGGCGGAGATTTAAATGAAGTTGATGCCGGCGCAGCATACACTGTCAGGTACTTAAATTCAGTGTCAGGCTCCCAGTTTAATTATGGGCTGGATTTATCCGGCGCAGCGATTGACTCGTATCAACCTGTGAGTTATGCCAGCTCTGACATAAAATTATCTACTGGAGTTTTAGTTATGTCTGGCTCCGGTTCACCGGAAGCGGCTAAAACAGCGCCAGTTGGTTCAATGTACTTAAGGACAGATGGAGGCGCAGGAACAACATTATATGTCAAAGAATCTGGTACTGGAAATACTGGTTGGGCAGCAAAGTAGACAGGAGGTTAAAATGAAAAAGACAATACCAACTTTATTATTTTTTATTTTATTTTCTTTTTCAGCCTTGGCGCTGGAGCAGGGGCAGTATGGATTTGGGCTTTATGGAGATAGCCTTTATGGAGGCTATTCAGCAGGCTCAACAGCAGAGACAAAAGAAATAGAGGTATTATCCAACCAGACAACAGTGTTAAACACAACCAACTCAACAGATACACTGATTGAGTTCAATGTGAACGGAAATTCAAGCGGCTCTGTCACGGTAGTTAAATCTTCTTTAAAGCCGATAAATTCCACGGACATAAAATCCGGGTTGGGAAAGTACATAACAATAACTGTTGCAGAGCAGGTAGAAGCAAATTTAAATAATTCTATTATAAGGGTTTCTTATGCTGATTCTGAGGTATCAGGAATTCAAGAATCAACCCTTAGGCTTTATAGGTGGAATGGCTCTGCATGGAATATTTTTGATGGTACGGGCATAGGTGGTGTTGATTCAAGCAATAACATAGTGTTTGCCAATACCACACAGTTCAGCACATGGGCTGTATTTGGGGATAGCACTCCAGCATCAAGCCCATCATCTTCAGGTGGTGGCGGCTCTACAGGAGGAGGCGGGGGAAGATTATATAACGGCCAAAAGGATAAATTTGATGAAGGCAGCAGAACAGAAACTTTGAGTTATGGTGATGCCCAGCAATTTTATATTGATGGCAGGTTATACACATTAGTCATATTAAATATAAATGACAAATCAGCAAAGCTAAGGATTACTCCCAGTTATATTGATTTTACTGTAGATGCGGGAGGAGTAAATCAATTGGATATTAATGGGAATGGCTTGGTAGATTTCAGCGCAGAATACAATGGGATTAAGACAAAATACAGCGCTTCATTCACCTTTAGCATTTTGGATGAGAATGCTAGAACTGGCGGCGGGCCTGCTCCTATTGAGGAGAAGGAACTGCCAAAGGTTGTTGTAGAAGAGGAAACTTCAAGTCCAGTAGAAGAACCTGAATCCGAAGTAGCTTTAATAGTGGGATTTAAACCTCAACGGCCTAAACAGACAATTGATAAAACAATAATGGCAGTAATTGTCATAATCTTAATTGTGGGGATACTATTGATTGTGATGTATCAGAAGCACAAAGAAAAGAAAGCTTAAGGATTATGCACCTCACAAAAGGAACAGTCTTATGGTTGCTGGCTGGAGCATCTTTAGTGTAATGAATAATAAACTTATATTTGTTGCATTATAAGAATACAGTAATCTTCCTAATTATGGCAGTCATGTTTTTGGGCTTGTTATGCATTGTCCCTAATAAGACATTAAACGAGATTTTGTGTTAAAGGAGGTGGATTTGATGTGCAGGGAGAAAGTGGGCAAGATAGAACTATTTCTTGTAAATCAGGTTGGGGAGACAAAGGGGTTATCCCAATGGTGTTATGAGGTAAATAAGGTATTAAGCCCGAACAGGGGAGTCAGCAACAAGGAGCTGGCTTACATATTCAACAGGTTTTTTAAGAAGAAATTTACCATTAAGTATAGTCAGGACCCGATTGAATATGCTTTTTTTCCTCTATCTTAAAAATCTCATCTTTCTTATAATCTTCATAGCTTAAGGGTTCTTTCTTGGAGAAGAAGCATTGTTTTTTATACTTTTCATAATACTGCATTATTTTTATCTCGTCGTTCCTGATAAATGCCCTTTCCCTTAGCGCCTTGTTGTATTCAGGCTCCTTATTCTGCCTTGCAATATATAATAGGAGTATAAGTGGAATTACTAATTTTATTATTGTTGCATTCCTGTAATATGCACCCAGGAAGAAAGCAGCATAGAGAATGAAGCTCCAGGTTTTCGCTTTTTTTAAAGCCGTAAGGAACTCTACAGAATCCATTACTAATGATTTGAGGGAATAGCCAATCAGGTATAACATATCATTAATTTTTCTTTTCATATTCTATCAGCTTATGCTGCTCTTTTATGTTTTTATTGCAAGCAGCAATATGCCCCTTTATTATTTCTATATAGCACTGCCTGCATATATGTTCGCAGCCAAAGCCATGGCTTAATGCAAACACCGGCTCCTCAGCATATTTAACCCTTGCTTTTCTTTTTCTGCATCTTTCACATTTTTTATGCATTATTTTAGTACCTTCTCAACTGTAGTTTGGGAAACTCCCATAATCTTTGTTATTTGCCTTATTGAATATGTTTTTTTCTTCCTGTTATCGAACTTGCTGGCATAAGGATTGATTCTTTTTGACAGCCTTATTATCTCCTTTTCCTGCTTTAATGTAATCATGTTCAAATGTTTTCCAATAATAAACATCCTTCTGCAGTCCTTGCATTTGTACCTATTTCTCTTCTTGTATAGCTTTGTTACATAAAATCCTGCAGACACTATGTTCTCCTTTCCGCATCTTGGGCATGCCATAAAAATCGTTTGGCGGGTACTCCACAATTTATTGCGGAGGGGAAGCCAAACTCACCTCCATAAGCACTGGACATCTGCCAGCGTAAGGTTTATATATTAGTTGCTCTGCATTTAACTTATGAAATCTGTTGCCACCATCAAACTGAAAATTCCCAGTAATAAGCAGTTGCTTGATATGTCCAGCACCTTTCTTCAGGCTGTTCAATATGCTATTGACAAAGGATTTAAAGCCAAGATAAGCAACAGATTTAAGCTTCATCATCTCGTTTACAGGGATTTGAGAAAGTTGCTTCCTGCCGATTTTGCCTGTGAAGCAATAGCAAAGGCTTCTGAAAATCTTAAAAGCACCAAGCTTAAAAAGAAACCTATTATAAAATCTTGCCCTATCAGCTTTAATAGAAACCTGTTTACTTTCTCCTTTGAAAAGGTAAGGATTGCTACTTTTGTTAAAGGCAAAAGGCAGAATGTTCCAATAGAGATTCCTGAATACTATTGGAAATACCTTGACTGGCGATACCAAACTCTTGAGATTATAAAGGATAGAAAAGGAAGATTGTTCTTTCACATAACTTTTTCCAGAGACATCAACACTCCAATTTCTTGTGGCAACAGGATTATGGGTGTTGATGTCGGAATAAACAACCTCGCTGTAACAAGCGAGGGAGTTTTCTTTAAAACCCCAAAAACACAAATCAGAAAGTTCCACTACTTGCGTAAAAGGTTGCAGAGCAAAGGCACAAAATCTGCCAAAAGACTTCTTAGGAAGTTGAGTGGCAGACAGAAACGCTTTATGAGGCACTACAACCATGTTGTGAGCAAATCTATTGTCAGCAACGCTGACACAATTCTTATGGAAAATCTCAAAGGAATCCGTAAGGTTACCAAGGGCAAAAGATTTAACAGATGGCTTAATAACTGGTCTTTCTATCAGTTGCAGAGCTTTGTCAAGTACAAAGCTGAAAGAGAAGGTAAAATTGTTAAGTTTGTCAAGCCTTACATGACTTCGCAGACCTGCTCCTCCTGCGGTCTTGTCGGTTCTCGGTATTATGATTCCTTTTCTTGTTTGCATTGTGGTTTTTCCTGTGATAGTGATTTAAACGCTTCCTTTAATTTGCGTAGGCTGAATGTAACACAGCCAAACGTCTCGGATGATGAAGGCAAAGGTCAATTGACAACTGAGCCTGAGTTCAGGGATAAAAGCCCCCATCTTTAGATGGTGGGATTATGTTACTTTATTTCAACATAATTTTTTCCAGTACTGTTGCGGGGCCAACTCTCCTGGCCCATTCGGGTATCAGGGTTTTCTCTGAAACCTTTTCCCTGCCTGACAGCGGGCCTATGCTCTCATTCAGGTATACAAATCCCCTTTCAAGGCCTTTTGCCATGACTGTCGCGCTATAGTGCATTGGATTGTCATAAGGGCTTATTACCTTGACTGCAACATCATAATATATTCCCTTGCCGTCCCTATGCTGGAGGTTTGATACAGGGCCAATTTTGTATGTTGTCATAGGTCCAAACTGATTCCATCTTTTTTTTCGCTCGCATTCCCTCTCCACTAACAATTCGGCCTCCCTCGGGGTGACTATAACCTCTTCCTTGGATTTAGGGGACTGTGACAAAATATAAGCTAATATTACAAGGCCAATAACCCAGAACAGCAGCTTGTTTTTATTGGTAGGGTCCGACAGCATTCTATTTAATATAATCAGTGCAAGAATTAATCCTCCCCCGAGAACTACCGGGCTGAGATTCTGCCACCATGGCTTTTCCTTTTTCAGTTCTTCTGTCTTTTTTTCTAATTCCCGCTTTTCCTGCTCATCTGCCATTTTTTAATATAATTCCTTTTGATTTTTTATATCTGGTCAGGTATTTTATAAGAAAGATGAGTTTTTCTTTTGTCAAGAATAATGTTACACCATTAAACTCTTTCCTATTATAAGAATCAAATTTAATATCAAATATATTTAACCTATATTCAGGCGTACTTTTGTTTGGTTTCTGGATGCATATTTTCATACATTCTCCCTCCTGTAGGCTTTCTTCCTTTCTATAGTTACCTCAAATACAATGTTGACTTTTTTTTCTGTAAGCTTCCTTGAATTACAAAGATGGCATTTGCTTAAGTTCTTTGTCATGGTCATCATAATCTTATCTGACTTGCAGAAAGGGCATAATTTGATGTCCTTGTTTTTTTCATTTATTAATATCTCTTTGAAGTAGCTCTTGACAAACTTGTCATTTTTGCATTGGGGGCACGACTGCTTTCTCCTGTTTATATCTTTTTGAAACGGCTTCCCGCAATTCTTGCATGTATAGCAGTTGAAGCATACGCCGCATGACAGGCATCTCTTGTGCTCCTTAGTATGCCTGCTTATCCCAGAAACCTCCCAGCAATGCTGCTCAATAAAATGCTGCCTCGCATATATCAGCGAGTCTTCATACTTCTCATCAGCCCTTATAACCAATCCATTTGCATAGGATATCTTTGACAGCATCTGCCTTGCCTTTTTGGTGTAGATATCCTGCTTGAAATCTGTCCTGTATGTCACCCCGCATTTATTGCAGGGCACCTGGGCGTAAGGCACGCCGTGCATATATCTATCGCCGCATTGTGGGCATTCGCAGTTTACCGCCAGCAAATCTGATTTCTGGTTTAGCTCAAATATCTCGTATTTATCTTTAGGCATGTTTTTCCCGTTCTTTATTTATTTTTTCCAAATCTTTCCTAAGCAGCAACTCTATCCTCTTTGATATCTTCATTCCATTCTCATCACAATATTTTTTATAGTCGTTGTATAAAATCATATCCAGAATAAATGTTATTGTTTTTCTGTCTTTCTTTTCCATCTTAACCTCCTGATTATTAAAATTATTAATTTCTTTACTTCTATTACTTTCTTTAGATTTATTAATTCTCTTACTTTTAATAATTTTATTAATTTTAATAATGTGATTTTCCCAATTTGCAAAATGCTGTTTTTTGAATTATATGGATTGTGCCAAAGCTTTTCAATTTCTAAGAGCTAACTTTTGAAATTCCCTTTCAACAACTTGCTTTTTTTCCTCATCATCTTCTATAATGGCAAATAATTTATCCTTAGCTTCCATTATTTTGGCCTCATCCTTGCTGCGCTCTGCCTTGATATAATCCACAAGCTTTTCCTCCAGAAGACTAACAAATTTTTCATCTATTGATTTGAAAGTTTTCCTCCTCGGCTTTTTTTCTTCTATTGGCTCTGGCTTTAGGGGAGGCTGCGTGCGCATGATAATGCTGCTTTCCAATCTTTTAATTTCACTATTCAGTCCGCGAATCTTCTCCTGCATTGCAATAATAATCTTAAATGCGCTTTTTGCAATTAATTTCATTCCATCAATATGCTTCTCGAGATATTCTGAATATCTTTCAGACCATTTATCAAGGTCCTCTATGCTATTTAATGTGTTATACATCATCATTCCAAGTTCCATCCTGTATATTCTTGAGTTTTCTATTCTCCTCCGCAGCTTTCCAATCTGCCCTATATCATCAGGGGTGCTTCTTCCCCCAACAAGTTCGCTCCTTATGGGCAGGATTGCCTCATAACCCTGCGTAGTTGTTTCCTGAATCTTGTTCACAAGGATAGTGTAGGCTGCAAAAAGGTCATTCAGGTCTGTGATTAATTCTTCCTGCTTCTCCTCTTTCCTCTGCTGCTCCTCCTTAAAATATTCACCCATTATACATCGCACCTATCAAGCTTTTTCATAAGCTCCTTTTTGGTTTTTATGTTAGGTTCTGTAAAAAAGGCTTTTTCATAATCCGGCCTGTAATTGCTGTATTCCGTATAATTTACCTCATAAGCCCCGCAGATTACACCATCAACATCACATGGCTGGTTTACACAAAAAGTTCTTAAAGTGAACCTGGTGAAATGATAAGTCTCCCCATTGCAACTAGGTATTTCCTCAATTGATTTTGAGCATGGGAGAGTTGTTGAATTGCCCTGCCTAAATGTTTCTAGGTCTAACTGGCTTATATCCCCTGACACTATTTTGATTATTGCGCATTCATTCCTTGGAACCTCATCTGACATTTCTTTTTCAAAATGGCAATAGATTGTTTCCCTTAAGTTAGCCATTCTTTCAATGGCGGCGGAAGCTATAAAATATATAATTATGATAACTGCAAATGATATCAGCACAAGCTTCCAATTAAATTTATCCTTCGCGTTCTGTATATTCTTCATCACTTTCACGTTTACCCCCTCCTCTTGACATTTCCGACATTTCCATATAGTCCTTGATTATCTGCTTCTTTTCCCCAAGGAGTTTTCTATTTTCCTCTGTCAGGTATATATTGCTAAGTTGGGAATTTTCAAGCTCTTCCCTTAATGTCCTTATCTCCTCAGTAAAATGCCTGTTTCTTTTTGTCTGTGAGGTTTCCCTTCCATCAAATCCGCAATCAATTCTCACTATTGCGTTGGTCCTTGAGGGATTGGTATCATATACCCAATATGTTGGGTATTCAACCCACAAGGCAATGTTATTGTAGGTAAGGGCTCCAGGCTTCTGCAATTCGAGATACTGCTTCATGAGATGCTCCCCGGGTATGACAAGAAACCTTTTCATCATGATTCCCTTTTCATTTTTATAAGGAGCCTCTTCATCAAGGACAGTTCCCCAATTATCCTCACCAAAAAGTATTCCCTTCAGTTTCACCGTCCCATACTGTTCTGGATTTGGCATTTTACGCGGAAGATATCACCCTTTGCCATAATAATCAGATTGGTATGACATCTCAACAGATGATTTTTCCTTTTTCCTTTTATTATAATACCAGTATGCAAGGGCAGCTAAAGCCCCAAACCCAAGGGTTTTGTTGTTTTTATCATCAACCCTTTCATTCTCTCCAATGATTGCCATTGCTGTTTGGTTATTGCAATATGCTGTAGTCACCATTTCACTAATCCTGTTATTTAAGGCAGTTTTTTCTCTTTCCAACTCAGCTTTATCTGAACTGCAAGTATCTAAGGAAGATGAACAATCTTCTGATTTTGTCTTGAAAGAACCCCTCTCCTCCTTTACTGTTGACAGTTCAATGGAACAGTTATTGCTTCTGCCTATATAATCAAAGCACGTATTAGTTGTTTGAATTATTGAATTGCAGCTTGATGTAAAATTGCTGAGGATGCTGCTTATGCTTTGCTCCTGCTGCTCTTCCTCTTTTTTGACCACTACATCATAATCCAGCTCTTTTACAGTTCCTTCTGTCCCGTTGCCATACTTAAAGGATATCTTAAGCTCAAAATCATACCTATCTTCCCTAGCATCATTTGGCACTGAAAATGACAGGGTCTTTGCCCTGCTGTCTCCCACATCAATATCATAAAAGTCCTGCGTTTTTGTTATGTCATCGCCGTCATTTATATTCTCTATCTTCCCTACCAGTTTTCCTAGGGTAGTTGTATTATTTGGGTTTCTAAGTGAAACAATCAAGTCAATTATGTCTCCGGGCTGTACATTGAATTCACCGTCTCCCTCCTTGTCTATGTCAGAGACTCTCTCATCATTCACATACCCTTTTATATCATCCACTTCCAGTCCTGCAGCCATTGCAATTGGCAGGAAAACCAGAAGCAGAAGAATAAGAACTGGCTTAAGGTTCATCTTTTGATTCCTCTCCCTTTGGCGGGTTTCTATAAAGTTTTTCTTTTTGTTTTTTATCTAATTTGCTCCACCAATCATTCATCTCCTGCACTTCCACATCATACTTACTATAGATACTTACCAGTACTGCAGCAAATACAAGTGCAACTATTCCCATCACCAAATCAAGGTTGTATATTGCTGCCAAGGCAACTATAATCGTCACTAGCATTCCTGGCCAATTTGCCTTAACAAATTCTTTTTTTATCTTCATTTTTGCCTGCCTCCTTTAAATTTTTTATTTCTTTTTCCATGATTTTTTCTGCCCATCTCTCTACTTCAGTATATCCAAATTCAGATTTCATATTTTTTATATGTTTAGGAACTTTTGAGAAAAATAATTTATTGTCTTTGATTTTGTCATATTGCTCATTGGTTAATGAAATCTTCAACCTATAGTTAGTTAGGTTGCCATAATATTTCTCCCTTTTTAGATAGGTATTGTAAGCCCAATTAATAAGTCCCATGATTATAACTCCTACAAAATATATCAGCGCATAACTTATAAAGATTAGTACTGTTATACTAACTACAGATGGAGGTGGTTCAGTTAAATTTTTAAGTTGAAAATTCAGAAAAAAATCTTCAAATATATCTACCAATATCATAAACCCTAAGAACACAAATCCATAGGATATCACATCCTTAACTGATTGATAACTCACATTAAACCATTTTGTTGTCATTTATTTTTAACCTCCTCCCGGAACTTTATGCAGGTTTATTGGGGGAAATATTCTCCCTTTGAACCATTTCCTATCTGTTGCTATTTTTTTTCTTCCCCACCGGTCATATATTATAAATGGCTCCTTGCTGAATATCATCATCTCCTGCTCCTTAAGCTCCTCTATCTTATTGTAGGTTTCCTTATCCAGATTGTATGTGTCGCCTACCCTCTTTCTCTCTTTTGCATCTTTTATGTAAACGCAGCATATGTGCGTGGCGTTCTTGTACATTTCCGGGTTCAGCTTATCCAATGACTGCGTATTTCCTATGAACCCTATGTTGTTGAACCTTCCCTGCCTGTAAAGCTCCTCGAATGATGCGAAGGCCGCATCCTTTTTTTTGCCTATTTCATATATCTCATTAAGCTCGTCGGCAATTATCCACACCCTGTGCCTCTTGTTATCGGGCATTTCTATCTGATGGGCAACAATCTTCTGCATCAGGTCAGCAAGATAATTCCTAATCCACCTCTGCCTGCGCGCAGCAGATATGTTAAAGACAGGAACCACTCCTGCTTCATAGCACATGATAAACGGGTGCCCTTTCAGCCTGCTGCCGTCCTGAAACTTGACCTCAAGCTCATGGGATGCCTTGTCATTATCCAAGTAAACATTTGATGTGAATTTCTCCTTGAATATGACTTCAAATGTATTTATCCACTTGTAAATCATTGCCTGCATCCCCTTGTCCTTGTGAGCATTCGGAATTTTTTCAAACATGATGTCGCGTATCTCCTTTGAGGACGTGGCATCCTTGATGTTGTCTATGAAATCCATAAGATACCTTATTGTATCGCCGACATCCATATCCTTGATTCCATACGTGTAAAATTTATATTTTCTCAGAAATTCCAGATAATCAAGAGTGACCAGCAGGCTGATATCCTTGTGGTTCATGTCAATCTTGTTCTTGCATGCCAGGTATAATTGGACAGCAGGAATAGGCTTGGGAACATTTCCTATAAGATTGTTAAGGTTAATGAAAGGAGGATAATCCTGGGGCATGCTGATATCATTAAACTGGTTTAGGGGGTCTATAAGCCATCCAACCCTGTCCTGCCATGTATAAAATATTCTCCCAGCCATCCCATTTACCAATGTAGATTTGCCAAATCCTGATTCTCCTACGACAATTATTCTCTGGCACGTCAATGCCTTTTTGATGCATACAATATATTTCTCTTCTGATAGCATAACTGGAATCTCTTTTATATCCTGGTATCCCCCCTGCGAGGATTCCCTGCCGTATATCCACTGCCTTAATGTAGAGCGATACTGCTCTTTGGTTAATTCTCCATTATCCTTCTTGTATTGTTGGATTATCGGCGCATCCTCATCATATACTACCCATGGCCCAATCCCTGAATGGATGGGCAGCGAGCGGTCAGCCAATGTATTCTCCCCAAGCATCCTGATTCTCCTGCTTTTTGGGTCATGCTGAATTTTTAGGTATTGATTTTGAAAATTCTTTTCAGTTATCCCAATATTATCCCTCCTTTTCCTCATAATTTTGTAATAGCATCTTTGCCTTGGCTTCCATACAAAATCAGTTCCTGCCATAACAACAAATCCAAGTTTTTCAAGCTCCGCAAATGACATTGTCACATAAGAATTAGAGTCATCCTCGTCGCCCAATTCCTGCCCTACTTTTATCATGCAGGGCAATTTGGAGATTTCGTAATCAGGCTTTCCGTTATATTTTAAAATCCTTTCATTATTATTATAGATTTCATTACCTAAATAGTCTAACCATTGCAAGGCAAATCCAAATCTATCCATTTTAAATACAAGTAAACTAATAAATTACACTGATTATTTATATAATTTACTATTTGAAAACGAAACATTTAAATACTATAAGAATTTATAAATAATTTATAGCCTTAAATGTAATCTTAGATAGCAAAATACGACTTGATATTTCTTAGAATTTTTACTTGTTTCTACGCTTAAGATTACTAGAAATTAAGGCTATTACAAGGAGTCGGCTCAATTACTCCCTGAAAATTGAGGCAAGGAGAACACCCATATGGTAAAAAATGAAGGAGTCCTAATTGCCGGCGCTATAATTGTAGCAGTGCTTTTATTGGGCCAGCAAGGAGGGCAAACGGCTCCGCCATCTGATGACGGAACAAGCGCAGGAGGCGTTGACTTGTGTAAACTCGTCGACGGGCAGGTGTCCTTTACAGGACAAAACAAATACCTGGCAGGAACAGCCCTTACATCAGATTGGGTAAGGGTCATTAAGCAGAATGACGGGGGTATGGTAAAGGACATTGGACAGGTATCAATGAACAGTGGAACTCTGTCAACAACGCCGAAAGCAGTGTACAAGTTGTACTTTGGTGAAAACACTTCAAGCACAACCCGTTACACCAGTGTAGAGTCATACACAGCGCCGTGCCAGGATGCACCAGATGATAGGGTTGGTATATTATGCACAGTTGATACAACACCAACCGTTACAGTATTTGACGAGAATGGTCAAGTGCAATCCGGAACAACAAACGCGCAGGCAATGGGAGCAAACGATATCATTGATGTCGAGGTAAAGGTTAAGGCAGCAGCTGATAGATGTTATGGGAACCCCAGTATGCCAGAAGACAAGGCGAATGCAATCTGTTTCACATACAATGGAACGGTCTTTGACAGTGTTAAATCAAATACAGGGTCAAGCTCAATTCCATACAGTGTAAGCAGTGATTCGCAGAAGCTAGCAGGGTATTCGCAATCCTGTTACAAGCTTAATAAATTGGCAGATACTGGAAACCAGATTTTGTCGGTTACCTTAGATGCTTCAGGCACAGAGCCAACAGGACAAGGCCATGCTATCAACATAACATTGGAAGACGTGGACTTTGACTTAAACCAGGACACATTGGAAGAAATCTGGGGCTTTGAGGATGAAAGCAATACCAACCTTGGCGCAGCAATTTACAGGGTTGCAGGAATACAGGTAACTTAGGCATAACTAAGGTATTCCAGGTATAACACACACAATTTTTTTTATTTTTTTATTTTTTTATATTTATTTTGGAGGTAAATCCTATGAAAAATAATGTAATCTGGGCTATCATACTTTTAGTCATATTCTTTTATTTATCACAATCAGGCGGAAATCAGGTTATCAATATTAATACGCAATCAAACAACACTAATATTGAGAAATTGATTGACGCGGATATTTCCTTCACGGGAGTTAATAAATATGTTTCATCAACTTCATTGACTGGGGAGCTTGTCAGAATTTTTAGGTTAAATGGCGGCAGGGCTGATTTGGGCACAAAATCCCTCAATTCAGGTACACTATCAGTCGCTCCCAAGGTTAATTATAAGCTTTATTTCTTTATGAATGACACTGGGCCAACTGTAAATTATTATGTTGATGCGCAGGATTATACTGCAAAAGTGCAGGAATCAGCAGATAATCTTATAGGCCAAGGATGTCAGATTGATACAAATCCATTAATCATAGTAAGAAACTCCGTAGGGCAAGTTCAGACAGCCTCATCCAATGCCCAGGCAGTAAGCGCAAGCACAAATGTGGATATTGAAGTGGATGTAAAGACGCATTCCGACAAGTGTTATGGTACACCTGGAGCGCCAAAGAAGAATGCAATATGCTTCTCTTATAGCACAACGGCCTTTTCAAACATAAAGACAAATACAAATTATATCAGCGTGCCAAGGTCAGTTGCTGGCTTAGGGCAGACTTCATTAAAATGCTTTGATTTTAATTTACTGGAAGACGCAGGAAAACATACATTGACAGTGCAGTTGCAGCCAAGTGCAACAGAGCCAACAATTGACCATAATATCACTGTTTTTACTGATGATATTGCTTTTGACCTGAATAAAAATACCCTTGAGGAGATATGGGGTTTTACTGATGAGGATGGAAACCAGCTTGCGAGAACAATAAATACAACGCCTGATGGAACCATATACATAAATTAAAATGGCAAAAATATCAAGAAAAGGAAAGACCTATAATGAACTCTTTGGTATTGATAAGGCTAGAGAAATGAGAAAAAATTTATCTAAAGCTCACAAAGGAAAGAAATTGAGTGAAGAACATAAGAAAAAGATAAAGGAAACTACAAAAAGATTAAAGGAAGAAGGAAAAATTAATCCAGGTTCTACAGGGATGAAGCATACAAAGGAATGGAAAGAGAATCATAGCAGATTAATGAAAGGAAGAAAGATAACATGGGCCAATAAAATAAGTAAATCTCATCAACAATATAAGACATGGGAAGATAAATATGGCAAAGAAAAAACTGAGGAATTAAGACAACTTAAGAGAGAAATTAATCTCGGTAAAAAACTTTCACTAGAAGTTAAAAAGAAAATAAGTGCATCCCGCCAAGGTATAAATATTAATGAATGGGAAGAGTTTACCGGTTATAAACCTTATACTCCGGATTTTAATAATAAATTTAAATTATTGGTTAGGGAAAGAGATAGTTACGCATGTGTTATTTGTAATGGAATGGAAGAAGAGTTGGGTTATATATTATCTGTACATCATGTGGACTATATCAAAAAAAATACTTTTTCACAAAATTGTGTAAGTTTATGTAAAACGTGTCATAATAAAACACTATTTAATAGAAATCATTGGACTAAGTTTTTTCAGTCATTACTTGCAGAAAGATATGGTTATGAATATACTCAAGACCAGAAGATAATATTGGATTTTATTGGTGATTATCAATGAGCCGTGATGTTTCAGAAATAGATGATTACTTTCTGCTAGATGTAATTCTGGTTTTTTTGTTAATAAATTACAATATGCCTCTGGCCACAATATATTCCATAATGGTTATTGTGGATTCTATGATGTATCTTGTGCCGGTGCAGTTCAATTTGTTCAACTGGATTTCGTTTAGAAAGCCGGGCACATCATGGATTATGGCATCTGCAATAGGAGCTGGCTTTGGATTGGCGTTTATTTTTTTTTACAATTCCCTGACAAAAACCCCGATGGCCGCAATCTTTGCAACAACTTTGTTTGGGGACTCAAAAATACTGACAACGCTCGTTTATGTTTTTCTGATAACCCTGGTTGAGACAAGGTTTTTCTTCAGGACAATAATGCAGTGGTGGTCATGGAAGATAGGCGATAATGTTTTTACAGCAAGCCCCTTTTCAGCTACTGGAGCAAAACTAATGGCATTTTTCGGGGCAGTTTTCACAATATTTCACGCAACTGCAAAGGGAATCGAAAGCACAGGAGATTTATTTGCAACATTCGTGTTTGGGGCTTTGTCTGTTGGGATGATACTCTATTACCATGAATGGATTCAGGCCTTTGTGATGCACGTCATTGTAAATGCAAAGGGCATGGGGCTCCTCGAAACTCTAAAGAATTTTGGAGCCGGGGCAGGTACCGGGTCAATAATGATTGGAGTTATAGCATTATTATTTTGGCTTACCCAGACTAAAAGCGGGCAGAAGCTTAAATTGCTAAATTAATGTTTTTTTATACTTCACTTGAAAAACACCTCGCCAACTCTCTTTGCCCAAGGAGAGTTGGTATTTAATTTACAAAATGGAGGGGCAAAATGGGAGACGGATGCTGTTAAGAATTAATGGTCATTATGGGGAGGAGGCCTACCTCGCCCCATCATTGACGCCTATCCATTTGCCTCAGGGTGATACCTGAGCGTGGGTGGGCTAATAAAGATGAAAGATGACAAATGAAAGAAACAAATGGATTATCATCGGAGCGGTGATTTTGATAATGGTATCAATGCAGAATGATGGGAAGAAGGAATATAATTATTCAATAGTTCCTTTAGGCTCACCTGGAATGGCACGATTAACTATGTGTGCTATTAATGTTGATGGAACGCCAAATAGGCAAGTTAGTATGATTATAGGAGGCTTAAGTCAGATTCCTGATGGCAACGCTTGCCAATCTAGGGATTTTTCTCTAGATTCTATAGTCACGACAAACGTTAATTCAAGAGGTTCAAGTAAAATCATTTCTCCTTCATTAGAAGAAATGATAGAATTATTTATAACTATGGATGGCAATCAAAGGCATGTATTTGTTGTAGGAACTCTGGAAGAACTTCAGTCAAATCCATCTGGTATACCACCTATATCTATTTTTTCTGCCCCTATAGTTGACGTAATTGATTGTACATCCCTGAAATCTGCAGCAGTTTCAGCCCTGAATGCATGGGTTAGCAATCCATTATCCTCAGCCAAAAGCAACGCACTTAATGCAATAAGCAAATGGGCAGAGGCATGCTAAAATGGTAAAGATGAATAAGAACACAGTTTTGGCAATAATAATAATAGGGGCAGTTATATTTTTCATGCAGCCTCAGGAAGACAAGAAGGAAGCCAAGGCGGATGTCTCAAATGCCGTCATTACAAGGTCATTATCCTCATCTAGTGTGATTGTAGGAGGAACCTTCACAGTAACATATACTGCCTCCGGCTTTGGCACAGGCTCATGGGGAGTATTGTTTTCGGATATCATAGCAGGAGGATGCACGCCAACAAGCATTAATGACGGGTTTTTAGGCTCGGAATCAACAAAGAGTACTAGGACATTCACTGCCCCTTCAGCAGAGGGAGCCTGCGGATTTTCAGGAAGCTATCAATTTTCAGATTCAGTAGAAAAAATAATAAGCGGCCCTGGAGGAATAGTTGTAACCAAGCCAGTTTCAGTTGACTGTACATCATTGAAGTCATCGGCCTTCAGCGCCCTGAATGCATGGATAAACAGCCCTACATCATCAAACAGGAATGCCGCTTTGTCAGCAATAAACTCATGGGCAGTGAGTTGCTAAAATGAAGAAGGTAATAATATTTTCATTGATGATGGTTTTGCTGGTTAATGCATCTTTGGCAATATCAATAACAAGGGAACTGCCATCAACGGCAGCGGCAGGAACAACCTTTATCATGAATATATCAGTTACGGGCTCATCAGGAAGTTATGGAGTATTATATGATAATAACATATTGGGAGGATGCACAAGCTCAGCTGGAAACACGCGTTTTGTTGGATTTTTGTTTAATGAAGTGGACACAACAAATTCCATTAATATCGTAGCGCCATCCACGGCAGGAACATGTATCTTCACGGGAACTTACCAATTTGCAACGGGAGAGACACAGCCTGAATTTAATTTTCCCGCGCAAACTGTAACAATCACGGGTACAAGCAGCAGTTGCACGCCATCAACATGGCTTCCTTTACAGTCAACTAAATGCACTGGAACAACATTTGTTCAAACCTCCGACTGCAATACTACAAGGACAGCAACTGGCACCAAAACAGAGGGATGTGAATTGCCTCCTGAAACAGATGCATGCGAGTTTTGGGAGAAGACAACTACAAAAGGATGCAAGACAGCAGGATGGGTATTTGGAGCCGGGGCATTGATTGGAGTAATGTTTTTATTAAAATATTTCAAACAATGATAACAAGAAAAAATGCAAAGATGATTTTATTGGGATTAATAATCCTGTTAATCATAGGGACACAGGAACCTGCACAGAAGCGGGCAGTTGCAGACATTGAAGGAATAGCATGTGTCGTTGACACCGACTGCCCATGCTGGGGCAAGGTAGAAGGAGCCGGCGTGGAAACATTTGGCTTCGGAACATCATCATGCGAGGAGAATAAATGTAGCACAACATTTTGCGTTGATGTGCAGCCGGTAGGGCAGTGGTTTATAGCACATCCATGGACATATTTAAAGACGCATCCAATGGTAATACTTTCATCGATTGGACTTATTGTTTTGCTGGCTTATTGGCCTAAAATATAACAAGGAGGATTAAAAAAAATGGCAAGAAGAACACTTAAGGTTAAAGGAAAGGCATGGCTTTTAGATAGAAACCAAGAATCACAGGAGCCATGGGAGAAAGGATACAAGAAGAAAAGCAGCGGATTGGCCTATGCTTCAAAAGCTACAAGAACGCGAGTGGCAAGGAAAGGGGGCAAAGCTTCCCACAGAAGAAGATAAGGAGGCAACAAAAATGAAAAATTTGTTTTATAAAGTTTGGATAAAAGCCGAAAGGGGAGGAAAAGCAAAATGGCAGTAGATAATCAGAAATTGATGTATTCAGGCGCAATAGCAGGAGCAGCGACTCCTTACCTATTGAAATTTGCAGTCATGCCTGTATTGGATTTATTGGGCAAATTTGCTCCTACAGTCAGCCTGAAATTGGCAAATCCGGAAATAGCAGTGAATGTCCGGGAGAGCCTGACAGGAATACAAGCAGGCTTGGCAGGTTGGACCACAAACGCCTTGGGATTGACAGTGCCGGACAGCGCGATAACAATGATATTGATGTCAGCTGTTGGCGGGGCATTATTCTTTGTCCTGGGTGGAATGCTTGCGAATGCCATCGGATTCCTTGAAGGAAATGCCGTGCAAAAGACAAGGGCAGTAGTTTTTTCAGGAAGTATAGTTGCAGCACTGATATTGGGAACAATAGCATTGCCGCCAGCACTGAACCTGACTCTTGTGAATCTGCTGATAGCATTAGGAGTCAATGCAGCAATCTTATCCTATCTGTATGTCAAGATAGATGAGAAAGGAAAATTTGGATTAGTTCCATTTTAGACGGAGGTAAAAATGCCAAGAGGAGAGCCAATAAAGCCGGAAAAGCTGTTTATAATAGCTTTAGTTGCTATACTTGGTATTTACCTCTGGTCGCAGTTTACAGGAACGCAAAGCTGCACGCAGGCTGACATAACAGCAGAACTTGCTGATGAAAATGGGCATGGATGTAAAAGCCTCAGCGACAAATATACTGCTTTTATAGCACCATCAGACAAGGAAGTGGAATCATTGCCTTTTCAGCTGATAAGGTTTTTGATTATAGGTGTGGCTATATGGGTTGGGCTGGCAGTAACAATGAGAGTGACTTCAATAAGGCTGTTGAACAAAAGAGACATACTTAGCTTGGTTATATTGGGCGTGGTTATATTTATCATTTGGCAGTACATTATTGTGGGTTTCAACCTGCTTGATGCACAGTCAATTAATGATATAACTATGTTGACAGTAAAAAAAATAGGATTGAAATAAATCGGAGGAAAAAATGGCAGGAAAATTAGATGGACAGACATATATGAGATATGCTGCGCTGGGCGCTGGAGGGGCTGTAGTTCCGGGATTCGTGGCTGGAACTGCCATCAACGCCACATTAGCCGCCATCCCATTCTGGGGGCAGGCAATTGTAGGGGCAACAGTAGGTGGGATTGTATTGGCAGGCGTTGGCATAGGATTAGTGGACCAATTGTTCTTTAGCAAGTAGGTGGACCCACTATCTCCAAGATAGGAGATATCTACTTAAAAGGAGGTAGGCAACATTTTAATTAAAGGTGGGCAGATGGCAGAGAAGAACAAAAAGGTCTTGATTATTTTGGCAATCATACTAATTATGACACTTGGAACTGGGAAGAAGGAAGCAGCAATTCCTGATTATGTAGAGCCGGGCTCAAGCGTAAGCGTTATGGGGGAGCTTGCAGTCAAATCAAGTGCAACCTCATTTACATTAGGCCAGCCTGCAAAAATTTATTGGCAGATATGCACCACAACAGATTGCTCAAGTGGAATAAAAGCCTCAGGATTTGAGGCATTGACATCATCTGAAATATCAGATTTGAATGACCGCTTAACCAGTCAATTTAAGACAACAACGTACTATATGAATATTATATCTCCGACTCAGGAGGGAACTTATTATTATTTAGGCACTGCTGAGACAGCACAGGGATTAAGGGTTTTGGAAATTGATGTTGATGGCTTTATAAATTTTGGAAATTCAAACAAGTTTGTTGTATTGCCTGGCTCAGGATGTAGTGATTATATTGATGAGGAAATTGTTGATATAAGCAATGGGATAATAAGAGTTACTGTCAATCACGATTTGGATATTAATACTTGTAGTGAAATAGGGACCAATGATATAGGGTTTACGGTAATATGTAATAATGGGTATACTGCTAATCAAAATGGAAGGCAGTCAACATGCAACCTTACCTGCACAGACATGACATGGACTCCAGTTACCCTAACATATTGTGAGGAAACCCCATTCAAACAAACATCAAACTGCGGGACAACAAGGACAGCAACCGGAACCAAAACAGAAGGATGTACAGGGCCATCCACTTTTGAATACAGATGCACAAACAGCAATAATATTTACCAAGTCTTAAATTCAAATTTAAATTTAATGGGAACTTGCAATGTTGGGCAAGTATGTGGAGATGCGGGTGTTGCAAAAGCAAGGGAAGTTAAATCAACCACAGAATTAGGTTTATCATGGTTAGCCGGAGCAAATGGGGGAATGTGCACAACTATAACTGGCACAGGAACATGGTCTCCTTTAACATCTTCAAAAGCATGCGGAGAATCTTTCACCCAGACAAATAGTGCCACAGGAGTCTCACAAAGTGCTACAGGCACTGCATGCGAATCAGGAACCTGCAACGAAGAAACAGCAGAATGTGAGGAAGAAGATGACGAATTTGACTTCAATAAATGGATACCTTTCATTATAATCTTTTTTGCAATAATAATTGGGATGAAGACGCTAAGCAAACCATGAAAATAATTGATAAATTCCAAAAGGACAAAGGGTTCAGGAATATAGTGATTGGCTTTATAGTTATAGTTTTGGTGATGGGAAATATGAATGACGATAAGAAGCAGGCAAAGACAGATGCGCAATGCAGGCAGGCAGGAGGGATAACAGGAAATCCGCCTTACAAAGGCAGCGATTTTAATGCTTGCATAAATGAAGGGTGCTATCCGGTTACTATTCAGACCGGAGGCTTTATCGATGACGGAGGCTCATGCGTAGTTGGAGCGATAGGGAAGATTTTTCCAAGCCTGGACATTACATATATGACTGACTGCGTTGCACAGGTTCCTAATAATATTTATTACATATCAACCAGTGGAGATAATACAGTTGATGCCTGCCAGTCAGCATCAGGAGTTAAGAAAGGAAGCTTTTTGTGCGGCGCGGATGTTTATCAGTGCAGATTCAGCTCAGAACCTGCTAAAGAGAGGAAATGCGCAACCAAATTCCAGAGAGGTGCGGCAGATATTTTAGATTCGGTATGGAAAGAGAATGAGATGGCATGCAAAACCAAATATTATGTTGTAGCTTTTGGAGGAGGCTTTGTAGGAGCCATGTTTTTAATGGCAGCAATTTGAGAAAATGGCAACTTTAACACAAACCAAAGATACAATCTTCAGCAAATGGGGGTTTATACTTATAGCATTTATATTTGTTTATGTGACTGAAGGCTTTGATATAATAACTGACAATCCGGCACTATTGGTCTTAGTTGTATTGGGAATAATTATTATTTATAAAATGAGGGGAGGATAAGAATGAATTATTTTACAAATTTAACAAACAGGCAAAAAGGATTAATGTTATTAGGTATTTTAATAATTATATTGGCACAGGCAGTGGATGAGCCAATAGATGAGGATAAAAAGGCTTTCAGTTTTAGAAGTTCAAAATTATTGGCTACAACTGGCGGGCTTGGACTTTTTTTTGCACAATTAGTCTCTAAGGGGGGGTTGTTATCAGGCCCGACTGGATGGATAATAATTGGAGTATCATCTCTCTTATTCCTAGCTCCATCCATAATAAACAAATGGGCAGATTTATTCAGCCCTCAGCCAACAATTCCCGGTTTTGTATGGATAGGCGCATTTATGGTCATTATATTTTTGATATTGAGCAAAAAATCAGGAGGAAGGTAAAATGGCAGAGAAATTTTTAAATACAAAGAATAAGAAGATATTTGCCACGGTTGCATTGGCCATAACAGGCTGGCATGCAATGATAATGGGAGCAAACCCGCTGAAGTTGCCGCCTCAGCCAGGCTTGATAAGCACCCCACTTATAGGGGGAGTCAGCTTGCTGACGGTGGCAGGGTTTATAACCATAATAGCCATATATCTTATATTGACAGAGTATTGAAAATGGAAAATGGTAGTTCCAGTAAGGCAAACAGGAGCGGCAGTTGCAGACGAGATATTAGCTATCCTGATAGCAATTTTGTTTTTTTTCAGCCTGCCGCAAATCGAGCCGTTCAAGACATATTTTGCAACAGCGCCTTATATGATATTGGGAATAGGGGTATTGTTATTATTATTCAGGAAGAAAATATTGGGGTTTTTTAATTCAAAATGAGACACCGCCATTCAGGACCAGCAGTAAGGTACAGGACAAGAAGAGGTAATACTAGATATAGGAATAGGCCTATGCATAAGATTACAATGAAGGGAAAAGAAAGGAGAAGGGGCGCCAGAAGGTTTTTGGGATTTGGCAAATCTGGTGATGAAATTGCTTCCGACCATGAGGAATATATAAGGGTTAGCGGAGAAGGAACAGGGCCAGTAACAATTGGGGAGATTGAAAGGGGAGAAGCTATCAATAGGGAAGATATAAATGAAATGAACATAGCTGCAGATGTAATAGCAAGAAGAGACGTTAGAAGAAAAAGGCATGATGAAAAAAGGGATGATGAATATACTGAAGAAGAATTAGATTACCTAAGAGATACTTATGATAAGGAACCGGAAGAAATAGAAGAATCTGAAGCTGAGCAAGCAATAGAAGAATTTAGAGAAGATAAAAAGGATGAAAGATTATTAGACGAGCTTAATGAAAGAAAACAGCCTGGTTTTGGAAAAAAAGATATTGATGTTTGGGAAAACTACACAGGAGATTGAAATGAACAAAACAGCAATTATATCAATGATGATGTTTTTGATAGTTTCAGCAATGGCAATGGCAGCTTCATCTGAAAATGATGAGCAGATACTTGCTTTTGATGACCAGCAGCCTCCATCACAGCAGGAGATATCAAATAACAACACATTGGCCCTAGCCATAGTATTCATAATATTCCTTTGGTACATAAGGAAAAATCAATAAGTTTATTAATAATAAGGAGGAAAGATAAAATGAAAAGCACTAAAATCATATTCCTGCCATCAGGTAAGGCAGGTGGCAGAAAAATAAAAGCCGAAAGGGGAGGAAAAGCAAAATGAGAATGAAAATGTTAATCCTGCCTGTAATTGCCTTGATGGCAATTATGATGGTGGGATTGGTGAATGCAGAAGTAACATGTGTATTTGACCAAACATCAACAACTGTCGGAACTAGGAGCACATACATAGATGGGACTTCATTTAATATATCTGCAACCATAACGGGACATGACCAAACTACCAATGCCTCAGTGGGTATATTAACCAATGATGTAACCTCAACTACGCATGTGTTTAATTCAACTAGCGGGGGAAATATCACTCAGGTAAATGCATCCGTCAACACGGGAGAGTTCCTTGATACACAGTTAATAACCTTTACATATACCCTGAAAAATGTATCACAGAACCAAGTAGCAACCTGCACGGGAGCCTACATAGCCGACAATGATGTGCCTGACTGCTCATTCGCATCAGGATTGGTGAGCAATGACGCTTATCCGCCAACTCAGAAATGGACTGTGAATTGTGCAAATGCATCTTCAGCAACTCTAAAATTCGGGAGCAATACTGAAAAGACAATGGCTGAATCCGGTGATTCATGCACTTTTACTGGAGATAAAAGTACAGTTCCGCAGGGTTCTTACCAGGTTTTGCTTGCAACAACAAGTGATGGCTTGAACGCAACATCATGCAGCCTGCAAAGCATAAGAATAGATGTGGGAGTTCCGCTTAAGGAAATTGCTGCTATAGTTGCCTCGCAGGCTCCTGTTAAAAAAGGAGCGACACAAACTAAAAATAACAATACAGTGTTCATTGTTATTATAGGACTGGCGGCTTACTGGTATATCAGGAGGAAGAAAGGTAAATAAATTTTTTTTATTTTTTATTTTTATGCCCATAATAAAGGAAGTAGGAAGCTGATGCCTGTCATGGATGGCTTATATTAGCTTCTGCTTCTTAGAGGAAAGTATATAAATAATCAATTCAAGGTAATTTACAATGCTTAAAAAGGTGTTATTTATTATTATTTTTAGTGGTATAATTCTGATTATATTAGGCTCTTTTGCTGATATGCTTATCTCAAAAAACTATTCTTTTATGCAGTTCTTTATTGCAAGTTTAGTTGAATTGATTTTATTTATTTTTGGAGTATGGTGGGGATATAATCTACATAAATATAAAGAAAAATGAAAATGATAACCTTGTTTATTTTAATGGCTTTAGGAATGATTATGTTATCAACAATAGCCTCAGCTTCCTTTATTCCCTCAAATGCCCTTTTTTATTTTGATTTGTATAACCTGACGCAGGATGACTTAAAGACAAAATACAATCTTTCAACCTCAACTGCATTATTAGACCCTGTTGATAAGGTTATGAAGATGGATTACAAAAACATCTGTAAGTATGACAATGAGCCCACATTGCCGAATTGCATGAGTTCTGATGGGGGAGCAAGCATTATCAATTCAGATTTAGAGGGAAAGCAAATAAAGCAAACTGGTGCTGGAAGTAGGTTGCAGGTATATCCCCCTCTATCAGTAAATGTTACATATACTGCATGGGTTTCAAATTCTCTTGGAAGCAGTTGGTCTCATGCTCTGATGAATCCGGATTCAAGTGCATCTGTTGTAACTCAGGGTGGAGTTACTGAAACTGTTACTAATGATTTGGCATATCATAATGGGATTAGCTGGGTTACAACAAATATAAGGGGTGCTTCATCAACAGATTATGTTTTTTTCAAGCTTGTTGGCTCAACCGCAACGCAGTATATCTATAATTTTTCAAATATTTTCAATGCCTCAAGAACAACTTATGTCCGCAATGATGGGGTTAGGATTAGCACAGAAGGTAGTGCGGAGACCAGACTAGATGTTCCAAGATTTTATAATGGAACGCCTGATTCAAACTCATCCGCAAATATGACTGAATTTATAAGGCAGAGCTTTGCCACAGCACAAAGCAGTTATGATGTCTCTGTTTATTCAAACACTTCAGAGGCAAATCTGGACTTGCAGTATGCAGTCTCCTGCAACAATGGAAGCAATTATGCTTATGGGACTGAAACCAATGGAGGAAATAATTTATCAACAATAACCTGCCCAAGCTCACAATCCTCTAATGAATTGATATTAAGGGTTTATTATGTTAATTCAAATTCAAATATAAGTGCCGTTATCGTTACAGCAGGAGGCTCAACTGATTTACAGAATCCACAGCTTAACATCTCAAAAAACAAAACAAACATTGAGCAGGGAGATGTCATAAATATCTCGTCAGAGTTAAGCGATGATGTTGGATTAAGCTTCTGCACTATAATCAATAACCAGTCAGGCTTCAACCAGTTCTACAATTTTTCATTATCTGGGACTTTGGATAAATGCTCTCAAAACATTAGCATCAGTCTTGGCAATGGAGGAGTAATAAATTTTACTGCCTTAGTGAATGACACAAGCAACAAGAAGAACCAAACAAGCATCATATCAACAATAGATGACATAATAGCACCTAAAATACATAATTTTACACTGCAAAGACAGCCTATTATGAACAAGACGCAGACTAATATTTTCACTGTTTTCTGTGAAGATACAGAAACTTTTCTTGATTTGCTGAATGTTACACTAACTTACAATTTAACAACCACTAATTATACAAGATTTTTAAAGTTTCAACAACAGGAAGGTTATGGCATTTCTGGTCAAAGTGGAAGCACAATAAATTTAAATACAAAAACTTATATCTGGAATTACTCCTTTTTCTCTTCTGATGAGACTGCTAAAGAAGGAAATTACAATATTACTCATGTCGGTTGCAATGATAAGGCAAACAATTACGCCAAAAATGATTCCGCAAATGCTTTAGTCGGCTATGACTTTTTAATGGACACTCTGCCTGTAATCAACTCAAAAACTCCTGCTGATGGGGGAACTATAACAACGACAACAATAAATATGTCTTTAGTGATAACTGAAGACAATCCCAGCTTTATGCTGTTATACCATAACATCAATGGGACTATGAAGCTTAACCAGACAAAAACTTATATTGGGGATGGCTTAACAGAAAACCAGTTTGATAATGTTATAGTTGTAGATGGGCAAAGCTATAACTGGAGTGTTTCATTAAACACTTCTTTTGGAAATTGGGTTAACTCAAGCAATTTCACCTTTACTGTTGATTTGCCAGACGGTGGCGGGGGAACAACAGGAGGAGGCGGGGGCTCTGCACCCGAAAAGATAGTAGAGGTGATTAGGGAGGTTCCTGTTGAGAGATGCGGCAACCTAGTATGCGAAGGCTGTGAGAATAGCATAGACCCTCTTTGTGAGGAAGAGGGTCCTTTAAGCTGCCCGGTAGACTGTAAGTTCTTTTCAATTGATGATGCATTCTGCACACCTATATTCAATTGCGGGAACTGGAAAAAATCATGGTTTATCAATACAATGATAATATTTATAATGGTCGGAATGATATATATGCAATATAAAAGAAAAGGCCCTAAGAGGTTATAACGGTCATCCATGACAGGCATCGGCCCTGCTTTTTTAGCATGGCCTGATGCCTTTTACAAAACAAGGAGGTACAACATGCCATATACAAAATTCAGAAAGGGAGGAAGATACTGCATTAAGAACAGCAGAACAGGAAAGATTACCTGTTTCGATTCAGAGGAAACGAGGGAGAAGATGATAAAAATTAGGGAAGCGTTTGCGCATGGATTTAAGTTAAAAGGCTTGGCTAGAGCATCAAAGCCTACAAGAACCAGAGTCTCAAGATTAGGAGGCAAGTCAAGAAGAAGATGATAGGAAGCAACAAAACCGGTTGGGTTATTGTAGCTGTGATTTTGATAATGATAATGTTGCAGACCCAACAGGAACAGAAAACTACAAGTATAATCCCTGATTATAAGCCCACAGTAGGTATGGGCCAGGGCGGTAATGAACTATCTGGCTTAAAGCAAGAACTAGTTATCTCAGAATCAGCAAAAAAACAGGCATCCTCTGATATAAATAGGATTAGCGGAGCAAGTGTTTCGGTGGATTTTGGAATGCTCGTCAATAAGCGGCTTTTAGGTGATGGAGGCAATACAGCAACAAATGCAGTTGAGAATACCCACATCTTAGACTTACAGAATATAACCAATCCTCAATATGAGACCGTTGCATTTGCTATTACTTTAAGCGGTCAGATAAGGAATACAGAACCCTTATGCGCTGAATTCACTCTTTTCAGGCCAGACGGCACGACAAAAAAAGCATTTGGACAGAGTTGTATAGGAACTCCCCAATCACAAAATTGGGAATGGTGGACCTGGGTAAAGTTAGGAAGCGTTTGGACAGGCCCTCCTCATGATATTTTAACAACAGGACCTCACAAGCTCACTACAAACATTGTTTCAGGCCAGACGGTAAGCGGAAGCTATGATTTATTTTTTGATGTTATTGATTCAAATCCATTTGTCTGCAATGCAGGGCAGAAAGCATGTGATGTTTACCAGGGCTCCACTTGGACAACAGAATGCAGGAATAATGCATGGGTTAGAGTTGAAGCCTGCTCAGAAGCATGCTTTTCAGGAGCATGCACTATCCCGGATTGCTCATCTCACAAATCCGGGGCTGTAAATTCCATAAATGCATGGATAAGCAGCCCGACATCAACAAACAGGGGCAATGCACTTAATGCAATAAGCAAATGGGCGGCAGCATGCTAAAATGGTAAAGAACACATTAAAATTAGCCTTGATAATAGGATTGTTATTTTGGTTTCCCACCGGAATGATAGATGATTTTTTTATAACAATACCACTTATCAATGGATTGGGGCTGAAATTATATCTTATACTAAGTGGCATTATAGTTTATATATTATATATTAACATAGAGGGAAGGACAATAAAAGATAAATTAGGAGTGATAAGGAAGGAAATCAAGTCAGTATTATAGTCATCCATGACAGGCATCGGCCCTGCGCTTTTAGCGGGCCTGATGCCCCTTACAATCAAAATGCAATTAAGGAAAATATTCAAATCAAAGAAGGCACATAGTTCATCTACCCATATAGCTATAGGATTTGCAGTGTTATTTGTTTTGTACCTCTTAAATCAAAATTATAAGTGGGTTGATGTAACTGCCTTAAGTTATTTGCAAATAATCTTTATCGGTTTTATCACATGGATATACTCTCAAATGCCAGACATGGATTTGCCTAATAGCAAAATAAGCCGTTATGCCACTATGCTTGGAATTGGATTGATTATATACTCACTTATACAAGGAGATAAAATATTAGGTATTTGGACGGCAATAATATTAGGTGTGTTTAGGCTAGTACAACACAGGACAGTAATCCATTCATTGATTGCAGGAATAATAATATCACTTCCTTTATATCTTTTTAATCCAGTTTATGGCATAATCGCGTTGATAATGTTTTTGGCTCATATCATCTCTGAAAATGAGTTTAGCATATGGGCAGAGAAAGATTGGAGGGTATTCAAGTGATAAAGATAGATTTAGGCGTGATTAAAATAGAAATGAGTTTTGAGGAAGCCTTGACTCTTGGATTTTTTGCCGCAATAGCAGCAATTGCAATGGATGAACAAAGGGGGAAATTAAAGTGAGACACCGCCATTCAGGACCATCGGTAAGGTATAAGACAAGGAGAGGTAATACTAGATATAGGAATAGGCCTATGCATAAGCTTACAATGAAGGGAAAAGAAAGAAGAAGAGGAAGCAGGCGTATGGCCTGGGATATTGAAGGTGCAAATGAAGAGGCGCATAGGATAGAATACATGACACCTAGAGAGTATATGGAAATAACAGGATTAGACCCGGATAATTTACCAGAATGGATGGAAAATTACTTCGATACGGAAACACAAAAATCTGAAGATATTCATAAATTAGGAGAGCATATAAAATCAGAAGAAGACTTGGTTACATTACCGTGGGTAGGAGACAGGTCATGGTTTAGTACTCCACATGAGGGGAGGCATAGGGCTTATGCAGCAATGCTCGAAGGAGAAGAAGAAATACCAGTTGCTGTTCCATTAGCCAAAGATGAAAGAAAAGAACTCGCAGAAGAATTTATACAAAGGGCATTCCCGGATAGTGATAATACTTATCAAGATGAATGGAGAGAGAGATTTTCATTAGGATTACCGGAACAAAGTATGGACAAAGAACGTAGGCAGATATTAAAAGAAATATTAGATGAAAGAGATATCAAAGAGCCAGAATGAGACACCGCCATCAAGGAAAATACATAAGCAGAACTCCAAAAGGAAGGACAGTTTTCAAGCGAAAGCCCTTTCATGAGCACAGGAAATGGCCGAAATACCAGAAGATAGTTGATATAGCAAGGAAGAAAGGCTACAAGGTATCAAACATAGACAGGAGGCACTTGACGGTGGATGAGGTGGATATTCCCGAATCCTACTTAACGGATGGATTAATAATCCCCGACACAAAAGGCAAGGAGAGGAAAGACTTAGTTTATATTGATGATGATGCATTGGAAGATTATAAGAAACGCGCTTTTGCGCATGAATTGGGTCACCAGCATTTATTTGTTACGGGAGAAGATGATGGAGTAAGTGAAAAGAACATTCCAGCCATAGAAAGAAAAGCAGACAAGATAGGCGCGAACATCCTGGGAATGACAGTAAATGAATTTAATAATCCGGATGTAACTTTTAATGATGTGGTGTCATCCAAAAGGAACAGCCTGTTTTTCGGCGATTTAACCCCTGAAGAAGAAGAGGAAGAATCAAGAAGGGAATTTGAGGAAAGGCTGCAGAGGGCAAAGGAAGAAAGGGAGGAGCAAAGAAATCTGGATTTGAACCTTCCAACCCGGGCAGATAAGGAAGAGATAGAAAAATTAACGCAGGAGCAGATAGAGGCATTAACTTCAGGAGAGCTGGATGAATTGAGGAAGAGGAGAAGATGAAGAAAATAATATCAATCATTGGAATAATATTGGCATTAATAGTTATTGCTCAATACCAGGAGAATAAGGCATTGGTGCAGACTGTCGTGCCTGACTTGTCAAGGGAAGGCTGCTTTGAAAAGGCTGACTGTTTTGTGCCTATAAGGGAGAACTACTGTAATGTGAAGTTTGACTGCATACAGGGAAAATGCTACAAGCAAAATATATTATGTCCCGAAGTCTGCAATTCAGGTGAGGATGAGGATTTAGATAAAATAATAGACTGCAAGGACCCAGATTGCTGGGATAGTCCTTTATGTTCATGCACTATTGCATCATTCAATGCATGCAAAGAAGGAGCCTGCTGGTGTCCTGAAGGAAAATCCAGCCAATGGTTTGTTTCAGATACAAATTATTGTGATTGTGTGTAATCTGGTGGTAACCATGGAAGACAGTTATGGAGACGAAAAGACAATTTATGATGAGGATGAAAAAGACCGGATGCTGGATGACGATGAGATAGATTTAAAGGAAAGTGGATTTATGTTAGGCTATATGGAGGAAACACAAGAAGAGGAGGAAATCTGATGGAAGATAATGAGCAATGGCAGAGAGAGGTGGATAATTTAATTTACAGGCTGACAACCCAAATTCAGGACTTAAGGCAGGAAATTAATAATTTGAGGAAAGAATTGGAGAATCATAGTCATCCATGACAGGCATCGGCCCTGCGCTTTTAGCGGGGCCTGATGCCATCTACCAGCAAGGGAGAATAACAATGACAAAGAAGATTATGGAAAAAAAGATAAATAAGAAGGTAATATTAGCAGCATTAGTGTTTTTAATCATATTTTTATTATTTCAGGGAGATAAAACCGAAAAGATAGAACCATTTAAATTCATACCCGGGCAATGGGATATCTCAAGGCAGGTGGAAGGGCAAAATTTAGAGCAATTCCTGATAGAAGAAGAAGATTTTGACTACACTAATGAAAATGTATACAAAATAGCGCAGCAGATTAAATCAAGTTCAAGTTCGCCTTACGATGCAGTAAAATCCACTGCCAGATATGTATATGACAACATAAAATATAACTCAAAAATAACAGTTTCATACTGCTATGAAGAAACAGCTTCCTCTACTTTAAAAGTAGGAAGCAGCGACTGTGTTGGCATGACAAGGTTAAACGTGGCATTATTGAGGGCTATGGGAATACCTGCAAGAAGCGTTGGAGGATGCTTGAAGTCCTCTGAAAGGTGTTCTCCGTTGTTTGCTGTAGCCCCTGGAATAGAAGCTAAGGTGACTCCATTGGAGGAAGGGGATTTCAAGAAAAGAGGATTTTTACATGAATGGGTTGAGGTTTACACACCGGAAACCGGGTGGTTGAATCTTGAAGCAACATCCGGACAAATTTTTCCAATTTCATGCGGGCAGTACTTAAAATTTGGGGAGGGATATGATACCAATAAATTTGATAGATGCACTATCTCCAACCAAAATTTTATAAATTTATGCGGTATAAGCTAAAGGAGGACAAACTAAAATGAACAAGAAATATATATTATCAATTTTGCTGGTAATCTTGCTGGTTGTTTTAATAGCCTGCCGGTCGGATATAGGTACCCAGGCAGCCCAAGCCTATCCCTATCCTGTGGGAGCGGGCTGCGGAGTATGATTAAAATGGATATGAAAGTCTGGTTTATAATAGGATTGCTGGTAGTATCCTACTACCAATACAGCAATCCGGAAAAGGCAAATGGATTGCTTAATCCTATTTGGGGAAATGTAAAGGAGTTCCTTGGAAAAAACAGCCCCATAGGCAATAAGCAGAATTCATCAGGAGTCACATGCCCCGATACAAATGACCTTGTATGCGGAACTAATGGAGTCACATATAAGAACTCATGCGAAGCGGCATTGGCAGGGATGTTAGAGGTAACGCCCGGAAACTGCTGAAAATGGGCTTGAAAGATGAAGAAGACATTTTTTTGATTCCAATAGGGTTTTCAGAATCCGTCTTGTCAAAACCCATAAACCAGAATAGCAGGTACGGAAAGGCAAAGCCCGCAAAACAGAAATTGAGGTTTATAGGTAAGGAGAAGAGACAGGGCAATTACTTTAATTTCAGGAGAATCATTGGAGTGATATCCTTCGCAAAAATCAGGAGGAATAAAAATACAACTTAAGATGGCAAAAAGGCGCATAAGGAAAGGAAAGACGGAAACCTGGGTGCCGAGGCACAAATGGAAGTTAGGCAAAGCTGTCAGCCATCCTGGATATTGGAGAACAAAAAGGCCCAAAGGAATGAAGAGGATAGTAGGCAACAAGCCAGTCCTTCTTTATCCCGTTTATAACGAATACCGTGAAAGGATGGGATGGAAGCGAAAAAATAGGGGGCTATAATGTATGAAATAAAGCTAAGCAAGTCCAATTCAGTTTACAGGACTCAATTTGAGAATTTAAGGAAAGGAATAGGGGATTACGAAGAAGCAGAAAAAATTGTGAAGAATAAGGCAAAGGAACTAAAGATAAACAGGAAGAAATACGGATGGCATAAAAACCTCGTGTTTACAATAGCAATATTTAGGGAAGGTATAATTATGGAGAGGATTGAAGTCTGATGTCAAAAACAGTCTGCCCAAAAGGTCATCATACAAAATATGCAAAGATTATACATCAAAGATGGTGCAATGAGTGCGGCAGGCATTACCAATTTAATGAATGCCGCCATCATAGGGAGAAATCATGACAACTTATAAATTACAGATAACGGAGATAATGAAGCGGGCTGGAAAGGGAAACGCTGATATAGTGAAAGTCGAATTGAAGGGTAGTGAATTGTTTATAGAAGTCAATGAAGAAAATCTGAATTTGAAAAAGAAGATATTAACTGCATTTATCGCCAATAAATCATATTGCTACCAAGACATAAAAAAGATTTTGGATAAGGTGGTTGGATGATGGGTGAAAGAACCTGCAAGTATTGCAAAAATAAATGCTGGGGACATCTTTGCAGAAAATGCTTTACCAAGGATAAATATTGCAAGGTTTCACAAATAAGGAGAAGACTTGCAAAATCCAATCCATTTTAATGCAAACAAGAAGGAATAAAATGTCAGATGAATATATGACAAGAAAGCTAATGGAATTTGAAAAGGAGAACAAAAAAGTCTATACAGATAAAAGGCTATATGACGAGGCTTTAAAGAAATATGCTGATATGCTAATATTTGGGCACACAGAAAACGGACACATAGACACAAGTTTTCCTCTGCCTTTGCTTGTGAATATTGTTGATGAGCAAGGCAGACCAAAACAGCATAAAGAAAATATGCCTTACAGGTTTGTTAAAGGGCATGGAACAGGGCAGTCATTGGCTTTTGAATATAGCTCAAAAAAGATTAACTACCCTGAAATGCAGGATTTTGAGCCAGAGTTTTACGGGATGAGAACATGAAACAAGCCAACAATTCACGCTCATTTCTGAAGGAATACGCCCCCTTGAATGAGGACATGTCTTCGGGTTCTGATTCACCTCTTTTCCCGAAGACATTTATAATTAAGGCATTTTTTACAAGACAATGAAACTAAAGCCATTAATCTTAATTCTTGTAATGCTTTTGTTAGTTAGCATAGCAAATGCCCAAAATGTAAATGAAGTCAATATCCAGAAATTAATCAATGCAACCATCTTCAAGCAGCCTACAATAAACGCTTCCATTGAAAATTCCACAAACAAGAATGTTGCTTCTGCGATGGTTGGAACTATGTTTAATCAATCATCAGTCTGCATAAACCAGAGTGTAGGAGGCTGTTATTGGGAAATGGATGTTCCAGCAAGTTCGCAGGCTTATGTTGAATGGACTAAAAAGGGAAGCCAAGTTCTTATTAACAATCCTGATACAAATATGTCGGGCGGGGGTTGGTTTAATATCTCTTCTAAATCAGGCGGATATAGGAAGTTTTTTGACAGTTCGGATGTCAACGCAGATGGAAGAGGAATAGAATTTTACTGGACAGGAGCAGACCAAGGCGACAAATTAACTATAATTATCTATCCTCAAACAGGCTCTTCGCAGAGAGCAATAGTTCAAGGTAATGGTGGTTTCCCTCTAAATGTTTGGCAGCATGTTTGGTTTGATTGGAATGATACAGCACAAATATTGTATGTTTATGTCAATGGAACTATAATAGGACAGGCGGGTTTGGGAGCTGGTGGAGGAGCTACTGTTAACAGTGCTATAAGAATCGGCTGGGATTACACTCCTGCTACGGAAAATAGGGAATTTGAGGGAGTTGCACAGGGGTTTCTAATAATGAATATATCAACAAATGCAAGTGAAAGAGCTTTATTAAGCTCAAAATATTATATGCTTCCCGATAGTGTAACATCTGCTTCTGTTTCAGACGCAACTTCCCCAATAGCCAATGCAACCTTAAACAGCACAAGCCCAAAAATAAATGAAGTTGTCAATATAAGCGTAAATGCAACTGATGAAACGGGACTTAGCTTCTGCCAATTCATTAACAACCAAACAGGAAGCAAAGTTTTTATCAACACTTCAATATCAGGCACTTCTGACAGGTGCTTTCAGGCATTTACAGTAAGCGTTGGCAGGGGAAATGTAATTAATTTCTCTGTTGTTGTGAATGACACTTCAAACAACAAGAAAACAAATGATACAATAATCACAGTAGCAAATACAATTCCAACCCATACTGCACCAACACTAAATTCAACTGACGGCTTAAACAGGACAAATGCAAACTTGACTGGATTTAATCAAAGTGGTTTAGATGCTGATACCGACCAGATTGTTTCTAATACGATTTGGTATAAAAACAAGGTTAAAAATGCAACAAGAGGGATTAATAATGCTAATTTAGTTTTGTATCTGCCTTTTGACGGCAATTCTACTAAAGACTTTTCAGGCAAAGAAAATGACGGAACTGCAACTAATGGAGCAAATGTAACCCCAGATGGTAAAATAAGTGAAGGTTATATGTTTGATGGAACTGATGATTATGTTAATGTTAAAAATGACACAAATACCTATAATTTTGCAGGAAACTTTACATTATCTGCATGGATTAAGACATCAACAGGAGATTTTAGGACAGTAATCGGGAATAGTGGATTTGCGAATGATGTATCAGCAAGGGGTTATGGGTTAAGATTAGGTCAGACTGTTGATGGACAATTAATTATGAGAATAGGAGATGGAACTGCTGAATACAATGCGGTATCAACCACTTCAGACACATTCCACGATGGCAATTGGCATTATCTTGTTGGAATGTTTAACGGAAGTTACATAAGTGTATGGGCAGATGGGATAGAAAAAGGCTCAACTGCTTTTTCTGGAAGCATATTGTATAGAGGAGATAATATCCAGGTTGGTAGGAATACAGGTGCATCGAATTTCTGGAAAGGAACAATAGACGAGATAGCAATTTACAATCGTTCTTTAAGTGAAAGTGAAATCAGGCAGATATACTGGGGTTCTGTAAATGGCTTTGCAAACTTAAATGCTTCACAAACCAAAAAGAATGAGAACTGGACTATTGAAATGACTCCTTATGATGTTGTAAGCTCTGGAACACCTTTAAATTCAACACAACTGACAATTTTAAACACAGCCCCAATATCAGGCTCTTACTCAAACACATCTGATTTAACTTTCAATAAAAACCAAACATTAGCTTGGAATGCCTGTTCTGATGCTGATGTTACAGAAGGCATTGATACAATAACCTATGACACTTATTTTGATGTTGTAAATCCGCCTTTGGTTCTGATTAATAATGACATAACTGACAGGAACTTTACAACAAATATGACTGCGGAAGTAAAGCATTTTCTTAATGTTACTTGCACAGATTCAACAGCAACCGATTATTATTCAATCTTCAACATAACGCTTGATGTTTCAACGCCAGTATGCTCTAATATTCCTGCAAATGGAACCTACTACAACTCAAATAAAGATTTTAACATAACCTGCACTGACAACAATCAGTTGGCAGAAATAAACTTCACTTTAAGGGATTTAAGCAATAATATTCTAAACTCAAGCAATGCAACTAACTTAACAGTATCTTCTTATATAATTAATTATACACTAAAAACAAATGAGATAAGTGATGGTCATTACAACCTTACTTGGTGGGCTGGGGATACAAAAAACAAGGCAAGAGAATTTAGCTATGGCAAACATTCGGTTTCAGGCGACAACAAAACAATACAATTTAACAACACCCATTCAGGAACGCAGATTAATTTGACTTTTGGAACTGAAAATCCTGCTGGTATTTGGTTGCCTTCAACTTCAGCGTTGGGATTGCAGACAACTGTAACAGATGTTGCAACTGCTGAAACAGGAATATATCCTGATTATTACAAATATGCAAGTTCAGTTTTACTGCCAAATACCCAGTTTATGCTGTCAATAAGAATTTCATCAAATCATCCTGTTTATCTTGCTAATAATGGTTATTACTACACAGGCATTGGAAAGGAAAGGACTGCTTTGCCTATTGATGACTTGATTAAAAATGGTTTTGAAGTTGAAACTTGGAATGATGGGACTTACTATTATTATAGGGTTAAAAAAGGAACAAATAGTTATATTCAGGGAAATAGGATTTTATTTGACCCTAAGCTGGATAATAATTTAGTAACAGAAGAAGATACTGAAATTATTATTGATACAGGATTGCCAACATTGGCTTTCTTTAACATTTCAAGTTATGCCAATAATTCCTTTGCGAAAGTAAATTTCTTCAATATAACAGTAAATGCTTCAGATACAAATCCATCTTCAGCAAGATTATACATAGATGACAAGTTAAATCTAACCGTAACATATACAAGCAATGCTTCAATAAACATAACTAATGTAAATATTGGTGCTGATGGAAATTATACTTTAAAAGTTGAAGTGAACGACTCAGCAGGCAACAAAGTCAATTTCTCATACTCTTATAATTTAGTTGTTGATACAACTTTGCCAACCTTTTCACATACTTATAATAGAACAGTGAATGGAAATTCAACAAATATATTAGAAAATACAGACATTAATGCAACTATAATACTATTAAAAGATACTTATCTGAATAGGGGCAATTTCAGCCATAATGCCTCTGGCCCTTGGACAAACCATACAATACCAATATCCGCAAATGAAACTGATTTTAGTTATGTGATAGGTTCTGGTAATTTTACAGCGAATCAGGTAGTGGGGTGGAAGTTTTATGTTTATGACTTGGCAGGAAACGAGCTTGACCCGATTTATACTTTTACTGTTGGAAGTTCTGCTTCAGGAACTACATCACAACTTGGAGGTTCAACTAATCCAAGCGGCTCTGCTGTCCTTAGCCAAACACAGGAACTGACAGAGGAACTGAAAAAAGAGCAACAGGCAGATGTCAATGAGCAGGTGCAGGCAGCGCTCTGCAGTGAAAATCTTCCTTTCATGAAAAGATTATTCTCAAAATGCAAGATAGCAGACAACGGAATCTGCGAGGATGGGGAGAATTTCCTGATGGATAAGGATTGCATGATAAACACAAATGACATAGCTTCCGGAAAGATACTTACATATATGTGGTTTCTGAGGTTTATCATTCTATTGTCAATATACCTGTTGGCAATAGACCACAAGAATTTCTCCTTTGCCGTTATAGCCATAATGGTATTGCTCGTTTATAATGGGGCATTTCCAGTGGAGGGAGTAGATATTCAGAATAAAATTAATGCTCAAGATGAAATAATAGGAAATGCCCAGGGCATAACTGATGCTTCTGAAACAACTAGTTTTTCACCCCCAAGCAAGGAGGAAATGGCCTGCATGGACATCAATTTCTTTGTGCATCTGGGACAGTGCATTAACCCTTCTAATCCGACTGTAGGCTGGGCTATTGTTATAGTATTGGCAATGCTTGTGCTAAATTATTTCAGGGATAGGCTGAATAATAGGTCCAGAAAGCACTGATAACTGCAAAACCGCAAACTATATAAATAAGAAAGTAATACCTATTTTAATGTCCCATATTGTGAAGAAGAAGATAGGAAATCATAAGTACTTGTATTTGCAGGAATCATATTATGATAAGAATACCAAAAAGAGGCATACAAGGCATATAGCTTATCTTGGAGCAGCAGGCAATTATTCAGAAGAAGACATACAAAAAGTCATTGAATTTTATGATAACCCTAAGAATAAGGGAAAGAAATGGAATGAATAGGGAATGAAAGGAAATATGAAGGAGGCAGGCAAAAATGAAGATAAGTGAATTGGAAGATAAGCAGGGAAATGTGAATATTGAGCTTAAGGTAATATATGACAAGATGCAGGAGCAGGAGAGATGGGGTAAGAGGGTGAAAACTCTGGTTGTGGCAGATATAGATTCCAAGCAAGGGGATGAAACAGCGCTGCTTGATGTTTATAATGATGATATTGACAAATATAGCTTTCAGGATAAGTTAAGGGTTGTAAACGGGTTTGCAAAAAAGATAAGGACATTAAAAGGAGAGCAGATGATTATCACTTATGGTTTTATAAATAAGGAATTAGTCGGGCATTACGAGAAAATAGAATGAATATAAAAGAATACTATACCCTAGAGAAATGCGAGAAAATATTTAATGCTGTAGAAAAGTCTAATTGGCGCATTTGGAAAACTAAGGATATTGACGGCCTTTGCAGGCAGAACGGCTTTATAATTAGCACTGCAAAAAAATTGCAGAAATTTATTAGGGAATGCAGGAATCCGCAGGCACTGTATGTTTCCGTAAGCCAGTTTCTTAATCCTCATAAAAACAAGGGTTTTTTCGCAAATCGCAAAGTGGAAACAAAAGGAGGACATTACTTTTATCCCACTTATGGCTACCTAAATGCAGACTGCATATTATTAAACTCCTATTATTTTATAGATATTGACGATGAGAATTTAACTGTTGTCCAGGAGGATGGAAGGAAAATAATAAGGTATATGGAGAATCACCATGTCTGGAAAAAGGAATACAAATTAAGGTATATACAATTTTCAGGAACGAAAGGAATCCATTTATTATATGATTATCTAAACTCATCACAAACAAAGGACCCGACTGCCAGGATTAGGAATGAAATTGATGATAAGGATGATTTAACAGTTGATTTATTAAAGAATCTTGATTTAAAAACCATTGATAAGACCCATAGGAGCATCATGAATAATGTATTTGCAGTCTATGCAGCGCCATTCAGCATAAAAAATTCCGGAAGGATAGTAATGCCGATAGATAAATATGATTTTTTAATTAATGATATATATAACATTCTTTCCCTAAAACTAGCAAGGACTAAGGGAAAGACGGTTAGTGAGGGGGAATCCCCCGATGATAAGAAGGTAGCACGTGTTGAGGAGCAATCTTCAGCACCCCAACTGTATCTGGCAGGTGAGCGAGCTAGCCTAAGCTCCCTGCCTATCAAATTCAGGTTTGTTGATAATATGGTGGATGGGCTGAAGAACAACTATGTGACTGCAATAAAGAAGCACAAAAGCAGGTTTAACATTAGGAGGCTTAAGGATTTGCAGAAATTATATAATCTATCTGATTTCTATATATACTCATTGGGAAATTATATATATGCTTATAATTTCAAGTTAAGCGATTTTCCGAGGCAGGCAAAGATACTAAGGAGGATAAAATCAGAGAATTTATCATTTTTTATGACAAGGGGGCATGCGCCGATGCCTATATCTGAGATAAGGTATATGGATGAAAGCATTGGCGATGATATAAACCATGTGGGAATATTAAAATCAAACTTTGGATTGGAGCATGGCCATTCAAGGCCCCACTGCAATTTATTCAAGGTGAATTATAAGAATATGTCTGGAAGGGAGTCTAACAGGGTTGGGACTATGATGGTGAGCTGAGTGTGCAAGAAAACAAATTATCACAGGACAAGCAATACGCAGATAGACAAGTGCATGCGCAATCTGATTGAATTTATTGATGACAATTCAAATGTGATAGAAGTTAAGGCTTGTTGCTGCGGGCATTATAAATATCCTATGAGTATTGTTGTAGATGATGGAGAAATATTTGACCTAATGAGCGGCATAAAAATACCAAGAACACGCAATTTTTACAGGAAAGATAATCAAGGCTATTATTACATCCCTGAAGTTATTGAAAATAATAAGGTGAGTTAAAATTCCAGATTATGAAATAATTGACTGGATTTATGACCAGCTTGAAGATGATGAAGATGCTTTCAAAAGTTCGGAAGAATTAAAAAGAAAAGCAAAGCAGTTGGATACTAAGAATGTATTGGACCCATGGCTGAGCGGAAACTGGGAGGATGATGTCAATAAGGGCAAAAAAAGTTCAGGCGTGTCATTGGGAGAAAGGATAAGGGATAAAAACAAAAAATATATAAGTGACCTTCAGGCAGAGCTGGATGCCGCAAACGCTGATACTCTAAAAAGTATAAAGATTGACGATAAATACGAAAAGGAAACCAGAGGTTTACTTAATACAGCATTAAAGGAAAGAGAGAAAGAGTTAACAGAAACTTCCGCAGAAGTGCAGGATATCAGGGAGCAGATAGGAAAGGCCACAAGCTCCGCAGACATAGAGGATATAGGCACGGGGGAAATTGGGAGATTATATGGGGAAAAAGCAAGGAAAGAGATATCAGGATTACTGGCAGATAAGCGCGGTGAATTCAAATCAGCAGAGGAGGAGTTTAGGGAATCTTTGACACCCAGGATAAGCGGGGCAACCCTTGGTGAGCTAATCAGCATGGAAAGAGAAGCAAAGGATGCCCCTACAGTGCCACTTGAAAAGGAATTGTTAAGGCAGATAGATGCTAGAAGGGAGGAATTAAGCTAAGGAGGATTAATAAAATGTCAAAAAAAGATAGAAAAACAACTAAGGAATTAATAGACAGATTTGACAATCTTTGTGAGGAATATTCCTGCGAGGATATTAATGTTAAAATGCTAAAGAAAGAAGTTAATGAGGTTATTGATAATTGGAGCAGTTAAATGATTGAGACAAAAAGAACAAACACCATATGGATAAGCAAGCCAATAACAACAAATCAAAGATATGAATATCTTGAAAAAAAGAAGAAAGCGGAAAAGTTTTACGAGTCGATGAAAGATGGCAAAACATTTATATTGGAAAATATAAATAAAAAGATTTTTGATGAGTTAGGGGAGCCATAATGAAATCAACTATATGGATTTTGAGAAAACATTTTCACGAGCAGAGGCATTATTGGTGGATTATGATTGTTAGTTTTACACTTTTAATAATTTTTTATAGATTTAATTTTAGAGCAATAATAGAGCTAATCCTAACATGGACGTTAGCAGTCACAGGATATAAAATATTTATAGAAGATATAGCTTTGGCAAGATTAAGCAATAATAATTTATACAAAGATAAATTAGAATGAAATGTATCTACCCTAGATGTAAAGAAGAGGCTGAAATGGATTCATCATATTGCTATAGGCATAGAATAATGATAGACCCTACAAAAGAGGGATAAAAAGATTTAAGGAGGTAGGCATTATGAACTCACATAAAAAATCTCATAGGAAAGCACGTTATTACAATATATTGATTTTTTTAGCAGGAGTAATAGTGGGATACAGCGCAACAGCCCCCACTTTGATTAAAAAGGCAGGCTATCTTCTGTTCTCAATAGCTTTTATATTGATAGCGAGATTTATACATAAAAAACAAATTAAGGAGGCTGATGAAAATGGGATTCTGGGAAAAGTTCAAGGAGTTTGACAAGATGATGTCAGAGCCTGCGCTTATAATAAGGACGGAGAAAAGAATAGAAGTGCCCAATATGCAGTTTAGGGGCGATGATGGAATGCAGGGCCTGATAGAAGAGAACAAGGAATTGAGAAAGCAGCTGAAAGATAAAAGGCTCAAGGCAATTGATATGGATTATAAGCTATTGGAGTAAAATGCCAGCCGAAATTGAAATTGAGGAAGAGGAACTCTTTGAGGATATGTTCGAGGAAGTAGATAAGAAAAAGTTAAAAGTGGCAGGTTAAATGGAGATAAATAAGAATGCTAGAAGCATTATGCCTAAGATACCTGTATTATTGAGGATTTTATTATTGATTGCCCTGACATATTTTGGCTTTATGTTGTTGATTGATGTCAGTGTTTCATTATGGCTTAAAATCCCCATTGCATTATACATAATAAGCATATATATCTTATCCATCAGGGAAAACAAGATATTAGATATAGTCAATAATATTTTAGAATTATTTATATTAGGGTGGGTTTTTGCTTATTCATTGATGAATTTGAATATAATAACCCCAATAATAATCATGCTTTTGATGGGATACTCCTTTAATAATCTATTGAAAGAATATGTGGGGGACTAAAATGATAATCAAGGCTTTTTATGATGAGGAGGATTACCAGATAGTCTTAAAATTGCTCAATGGAATGAGAGTTTCAGATGAAGACAAGAAAAGGGTATTTACAAGGCAGTTATTTTTAGAGGGTATGAAATGAACAAAACAATCCTATTAATCATACTGGGAATTATCGGACTAATATCTATATCAGCATGCACTCCAGTGCAGGAATGCCCGCAATTGACATGCCCTATCTGCAAGGCGCCTAATACTCCCATAGTAAGCCAAAAAGCTATGGTATTCACCTATTTCATGGATATAGGCCATGGAGATGCAACCCTAATCAAGTCAGGAGAGACAGAAATGCTTATAGACTGCGGGAAAAACAGCGTAGGCCCGGCAGTAGTCGATTTCCTAAAATTGAAGCAAGTCGGGGATTTGGAATACCTTATGATAACTCACCCAGATTCAGAGCATCTGGGAGGCTGTGATGATGTGTTAAAGGCGTTCAAGGTGCATTCACTCATCACTAATGGGGAATCCTCTGAATTAACAGGATACACAGAGGTTATGGCTGAATTGGATACAGAACAGCATATAATCGCAAGCAAGGGGAATGCATGGAATATAGGCCCTGCAGAGATGAGAATAATCCAGGCAAATAACGGCCTGACAGACAGTGACCAGAATTCAATAGTTTCCAAGCTTACATATGGGACTATGGATATCCTTCTTACAGGGGACTGCATAGATAAATGTGAAGATACATTGTTAAACAACGATATACAATCTGAAATATTGAAGGTTGCAGGCCATGGAACTAAATACGCCACAGATACGGATTTCCTTGAATTAGTTAAGCCTCAGGCTGCAATTATACAAACAGGAACAAATAGCTATGGGCACCCTGCTGACGAAACATTGGATAGATTAAACCAGGAAGGGATACTAATCTACAAGACTGATATTGAAGGTGATATAACTGTAAGCCTAACCGGAGAAAGCTATGAAATAATAACATAATGATAACCGAAAAATTTAGGACATATCTGAGGGATTATTACCGCATATACCGGAATCAAAACAGGGAGAAAGTCAGGGCAATAGAAAGAAGAAGCGCGATTAAGCATAGGCAAGAGAGATACAGAAGATGGAGGGAAAATTATTGGAGGATAAGAATAAAGAGAAAACCATATTTTGAAAGTCAGGAGATAAAAGAATTAGTCAAAAGAAATGTTGCAAGAGCACATTTAGTTAATAGGATTGAATTACGCCGAATGCATATATCAAAAAAATTATTATTAAGATTCTCAAAGATAGTAATAGAATTGAATAAAGTCAATCTTAAAGAGACAACGGATTTGGAATATTTTCAACAGATTAAGATAAGAGCTGAAGCGTGCAAGCTTTTAGCAAAATTATGGAATAAGGAAACATGCCAGGATTTAAAACACACAAAAGAATTGGAATAATTGCAGCATTAGTATTCAGCATAGTCTTTATAGGGGTTTTTTATAATAAGCTCCCTATCAAAGGTTGGAAAATAATCCTAATCCCCTTTGTAATAGCCATATATTCACAAATACCCGATTTGGATTCATACACAAGCAGAATCAGGAAAAGAGCGTTGCAGTCCATATTCTGGATTATGATTTTATCATCAGTAATCTCAATCTTTATTAATATATACCTTATGCTTATCCTCTTGGGAATCACGGGGTTTTTAGGGTTATACCTATTCAAGCTGCCTCATAGGGGGCCATTGCATTCATATTGGTTTGCTCTGGTGACTTCATTTCCATTATTATTCGTTCATTGGTTCCTGGCATTATTGGCTTTTGTATGCTCATCTTCCCATATACTAATTGATACTATCTATTCCGGAGCAAAGAGACAAATTAAAAAGAAATTAGGTATAAAGGGGAATACATATATTACTATTAAAGTTTAATAATGAGGAGGATACAATGGAACAAACACAAATACACGGAATAAACAATATAGACAAGCAGCCTTTTTTATCAAACGAGCAGACTATCAATCATCAGCCTGACAAGTTTGAACTGGATTTTAGGAGTGTCTTTCCGCAATTCCAGGGCAACCAGCAGATTATGGTTATAAGCCATAGGGTAATATTGCTTGACACATTTCAAGCTAAAGAATTTTTAAGAGTATTAAAAGACAATATAGATAAATATGAGCAGAAATTTGGGAAAATAGAAAAACCCAAAAATGTTATTAAGGCAGAAAAAGAAATGAATAAATTGCAGAAGGAGGCTGCCACAACAACAGAAAGGCCCGATTATATGGGTTAAACAGAATGATGAAAGGCTTATGGGAGTTCCTATTTCGGCAACGTGTAGGAGGTTAGTATGTGATTTTAACTTTGATTTCTAGCGTTATCATCACCTCTTTTTCTTACTCAACTCCAGTAAGCCCATCAAAATTTAATCAAAAATAAGAAAAGCTATGAAATCTTCTGTTTTTAAGCATTATGAATTTTAATTCTATACTAATTATTCATATCATTAATAAAGGTAGCCATATTATATGCTTTGTCCGAATAGTGTCCTAAAAGGCTGACTTATCGGACACTTCGATTACTTTTCGGTCAAAGTCGGCATTTATGCCCAATGTGTGCATTTCCATTATAACACAGCAAAGGTTATGGCATATTATTTTGCACAAAACTTCATTTATCTGTGCTGTCCATGTCTTGCTTCTTACGCTATCGCCGAATTTGGATTTTACCATATTGACCGTGCTTTCTGCATTGCTCCTTTTGTGGTAATGCCCTAAAAATTCCTCATTGTGCAGTTGAAAGAAGTAATACATCTTCTTCCAGACTGCCCCTTTCCCAGAAGGCAGATTATTGCTTTTAAAGGGGATAAAAGGAACTGCCCCTTTGCTTTCAATCAATTCAAAATTGTCTTGGCTCAAATATGCCTTATCCGCAGATATTTCTTCCATGTTGAAATTCTCGGCAGTTTCATTAACAAGTGCTTTAAGTTCTGGGCTGTCATTGTCAAACTCGGAAGTTATTGAAACGCTTGAAATCACGTTTGTTTTAACGCCAGTCATGAAATGGCACTTAACCCACCTTCTTGAATTAATCTCTTTGCCATATTTGAAAGAATACCATCTTTGAAAGTTTGAAGTGCCAAATCCTGTGCTATCAATGGCAAATTTTGTTTCAATAGTCCTTAAAGGCAGACTTGTTATTGTTACGATTTGAGCCAATAAAGAAGTTACTTCTTTTTTGTTGAAGCAGTCAAACATACTGCTTCTTGGTATTTTCTTCTCTACAAAACCCATATCCTTTGCTGTCTGCATATCGGTTGAGAATCTTCTTCCAGAAAAGGTTGAATAAACTTTAAACACCATCGAATAAACACTATCGCTTAAAGTGTTGTTCGGTCTGCCAAAGTCATAAGCAGGTTGCCTTATTCTGCTTGCAATGTCGGACAAGAATTTCATAAACAATTCCTTTTCTTTCTCTTGTGCGAGATTGTAGTTTTTCCAGTCTTGGCTGTAGGTTTTCCTTATTGTTTTTGTTATCTTTATATTGCCTTCATTATCTATCTCCTTTGTAACTACCAATTCAACAGCCCAGATATGCTTGCACTTGCATTTTCTTAACTCATGGTCTGGGCAGTTGCATTCAGCCCTGAATCCGTTGATTTCAACAATGTAAAATCCTGCTCCAGATTGGCTTGGGACTTTCCAGCCCTTTTCAGTTTTGATTATCCTGCTCGTTTTTGCTATCTCCATTCCTCTTTGCTTCCTTACTTCCATTTGCTGCTGTTTCATTTTTATTACCTCGCTGTTTACTCTTTACTATGTTATAGATAGGGATATACTATCTACTATATAAACATTTAGCTTCTGCACTATACAGATATAATATTAATGGTAATATACTAACTTCAACATCATATAGTCTACATAATACAAATGATTATATACTTAAACAGAAATCTTAAATACTTACTATGCAAAACCACAAGGAGATGGAAAAAGAGGGTGTAGGGAAAAAAGTTCTGATTTTCGGGCATAAGTGCTATCGCTGCAATCACGCATGGCGACCTTACAATTTGGAAGAAGCTCCAAGAGTATGCCCTAAATGTAAGTCGCCTTATTGGGATAGACCAAGAAAGGAAAAAAAGAAAAAATGAAACTCAAAAAATTTAGTACATTGAGAAATGAAAAACAACCAACAGTAGTTAGCTTATTTTCTGGCTGTGGTGGTTTGGATTTAGGTTTTATTAATGCAGGGTATAAAATATTGTGGGCTAATGACAACGATATTAATTCCTGTTTGACTTATGAAAAAAACATTGGACACAAGCCATTATGTAAAAACATAGAAGATGTTAATATCCGAGACATACCTAAAGCGGATATTGTAATTGGAGGAGTACCTTGTCAAGGTTTCTCAATGGCTGGAAGATTGGGAAGAAAATTTGTTGATGACCCAAGAAATCACTTGTTTAAAGAGTTTGTTAAAATAGTTGAATTTATTCAACCAAAATATTTTGTTATGGAGAATGTTGCAAGATTATTTAATCACAATTATGGCTCAACAAGAATCGAGATTTTAAATTCATTTGAGAAAATAGGGTATAAAGTAGATTGTAAGGTATTAAATTCAGCTGATTATGGTGTTCCTCAAAAGAGGAAAAGGATAATTTTTATAGGAAATAATAAAAATAAAGTAAATATATTTCCTGAACCAATAGTTAAAAATTATAAAACTGTAAAACAAGCTATAGGTAATTTACCTCCTTTAGATTCTGGACAAGTTTCATCTATAAAAAATCATGAGGCAATGAATCACACTCAAGCAATGCTTCAGAAAATGAAACATATAAGAGATGGTGGTAATAGATACCAAATACCTATAAAGTTGAGACCTACAAGTGGAGACCCAAGAAAATATATCCGTTATGATAGTAAATTGCCTTCGTTTTGTATCACTGGGGATATGAGGAAAATTTTTCATTATTCACAGAATAGGGCATTAACGGTAAGGGAATTAGCAAGACTCCAATCATTTCCAGATGATTTTGTTTTTTATGGCACTAAATTATCTCAACAGCAACAAGTCGGTAATGCAGTGCCACCTTTAATGGCAGAAGTGATAGCTAAAAATGTTTTGGTAATGGAAGAAAATGAACATCTTACAATACAAATTTCCTAAAATAAATTTTATAGGAAACAAAGAGAAGATAGTTGATTGGATAGCGGATAATCTTCCAACTGATGTTGAATCTGTTTTTGATGCGTTTTCTGGTGGAGCTTCTGTCAGCTTTAAATTGAAGAATGAAGGTTATAAATTAGTTACAAATGATATTATGAAAATAAATTATTTAATATCTAAGGGGTTAATAGAAAATAAGGAAGTAAAATTAACTGAGCAGGATTTGGAAAATATTTTCAAAGGTAAACCCCTGAAAGGTTTTATGTTTAATAACTATTCAAATGTAATTTTTCTTCCAGAAGAATGTATGGAATTAGATTTGTATAGGGTAAATATAGGAAAAATTAATAATATTTACAAAAAAGCTTTAGCATTTATTTTGATAAGGAGGGCAATGGTGCGTAAGATGCCTTATTCCCGATTCAATTTGAATTGGGACAAAATAACTCAGTTGAGAGATGAAGAATATAGTTATAAAATGTATGGCAGAAAGAGGGCATACCATAATTTATCTTTCAAAGAGCACATACTTGAGAATTATGAAGATTACAATAATGCTGTTTTTGATAATGAAAAAACAAACCTTGCTTTGAATTTAAATATTTTTGATGCTATTTCTTCAGTAGAAACGGATGCAGTATATCTTGACCCACCTTATACTGGAACTATGAACAACTATTTTGGATTTTATGGAGTTTTAGATGAGTATATTGATGGAAGAAAACTGCAACCATTCAAAGATAATTTTATAGATAAGAAATTGTCAGTATACTTCTTTGAAAGGCTCTTTGTAAGTTTAAAGAAATTCAAATACATTATGTTAAGTTATAACAATTCATCATTCCCAACTAAAGAACAAATTTGGGCTCTGATGAAAAAACACTCAAGGGAAGTATCCGTTATAGAGAAAAAACATGCTTATCAATTAACTGGCAAAGGCAATAAACAAAACAATCTTGAGTTGTTATTTATTGCCAAAACTAAGTAGTGCCAAGAAAATCATTAAACTTCTGTAAGGATTCAGCTTCCCCTTCAAAATTATCCGCAGTCAGCCAAAGGACATATATTTTACAATGTCTTAGAAAGTCTATATAATCATCCATAGACGGTTTTCTTTCTAAAACAAGAAATTTGATTATATCTTCATTTTCAACTTCTTCGGTTAAGTCAAAAAATTCATACTCCCAAAGCTGAGAAATACCACGTCTGATTTGGCTAACTTCATTATTGTCACTAAGACTTTTCATTTCACATAACAGTAAAATGTTACTCTTAACAACAAAAAGGTCTATGCGATTTGTTTTTTTAATTTCATTTTCTGGTGTGCCTCTACTTCTTAAAATTCTAATCATTGCATTAATCAGATGTTTATGTGCATTATTGGAACGTTCAAGAGTAATGGGATTTTTGGTATAAGTAATTTGAGCACCTTGCTGAACAGGTGCTTGGATAGGCAATTCTTCAGCAACACTAGCCCCAGATGAAACTCTTTCAGTAGAAGGAGGAATCATTGTCTGTTCTTCAACCCCATGAGAAAATAACTTCTTTATCTCATCAATTTTATCTCCTCTTAAAATTAGGTTTCCACTTGAATTTTTTCTTATGTAGTCTGTGCATGAATATAAGGAAAACATATGGGTTACTGGATTAGTTATGTCCATATTTTCACTACCATCAGGATTAAGCCACATTGGAAATTGTTGCCCAGAATTTCTCTTTTGCAAAATCTGATTAACACCTCTTTCGACATCATCCTGATTCCTTATTAATACCACAATATTCCCAGCTTCCAATTTTGTCAGATGACCTAATTTTAGG
>Ga0208375_1000190_pt1 | contig 98795 bp, 105 predicted proteins | sample RifOxyD1_FD_184038 | JGI IMG/M metagenome (GOLD analysis project Ga0208375, IMG submission 184038) | Soil microbial communities from Rifle, Colorado - Rifle Oxygen_injection D1 (SPAdes) | ecosystem: Environmental > Terrestrial > Deep subsurface > Rock core/Sediment | place: Rifle, Colorado... | reverse complement strand
AGTTACCCGTTAATGTAAATGAAAGAGCATTTTGTGTATTCTCACCTGTAGATGGGGAGATACCTGATACTGTTGGCGCAGGTGCAGTTATTGTAAACGCATTACTCAGTGTATATGCCTGTGTGTCAGGGTTCGTAACAACTAGCGAATAGGTCCCTGCTGTTGCTCCTGATAGATTAAAGGATCCCGTCAAAGTTGTTGGGGACGAGACTGTCTCGGCTGTTGCATTTATAGTAGGTGAGCCTGCCAAAGTTAGTATTACTGAAGCCCCGCTGACAAAGTCGGTTCCGGTCAATGTAAACGAAAGGGCGCTTTGTGTATTTTCTCCTGTAGATGGAGAAATGTTTGTTATAGCCGGTGCTGGTGGTGGAGGCGCGGGAGCGGTGACTGTAAAGGCATTGCTCAACGTGTGTGTTTGCGTATCAGGATTTGTTACCACTACCGAATAGGTACCTGCTGTTGCTCCTGTTAAGTCAAATGTACCGGTTAATGAAGTTGAGGAAACTACGGTTTCAGATGTTGCGTTAATATCCGAAGAACCTGCCAATATTAGCCTCACTGAAGCCCCGCTGACTAAGTCAGTTCCTGTAATTGTAAACGCCAATGAACTGAGTGTGTTTTCACCGGTTGATGGCGATATTGAAGTAACGGTTGGTGCAGGTGCTACAACTGGTGGCGGAGGAGGAGGTGTGGCTCCGGTCAGACTTAATTTAACTCCCATATCTGCTGTATCTGCATCAGCAAGTGTTGAAAGGTCTAGGACAATGTTACCGGAAGCATCACTCGAAACTGATGCGGTGGAACGTGTTAAGGCAACTGTATTATCAAACTCCCAAATATCTAATGCGTAATCAGAGTTTGCGGCAAAACCGGTCAATGTGACCGTACCTGATAAACTCACACTGTTCCAAGTAACAGGGCATCCGGAAATTCCACCAACAACAGCGCACCAAATATGATTTACATTTTGTATCCAAATGTGACCTCTGCCGTTTGTTGTATCTTTTTGTCCCCATGTTCTAACATGTGCTGCTGAAGATGTCGCGGATGCGTCTACATAATTTCCATTGTTTAATGGAATATCGACGATAAAGTCGTAAAAATCTTTAAATAACGGGCGGTGATCTACGGCGCCTCTGTAAATGTGCTGATCCTCATACCAATATGACTCTATTAATCCTCCGTCGTTAATTTGACCCCAAATATAATTGTGAAGCCACACACCGTTTGTATCTAAAGTAATTTCGTCATCTGACTGTACTGTTTGATTTTGTGATTCCGGAAATCCTGTCTCGCCTCTCATTACAGGTTTACCAACGCCTCCGGTTTCCAAAGCACCTCTTGCCTGACTTACATTATAGGTAGAAAGCGCAGTATCGTAGTAATGGGTTGTGTCCATATCCAACGCGTCATATTCATGAATATCGGCGTAATCTAAATTCGGATAACTGGCGTTTGCCCAAAATGTAGTTCTTGGAAAACCGGTCCAAAAGGATGTGGTAATCAAATGGTCGTTTGGAGTAAATTGGTGCATGTAAATCCCAAATTCGTCGGCCATGTCAAAATGTCTTGAATTGTTCGGGTCACCTTCATTTAACAACTCCCAAGAGTGTATATTTGGTGAATATCCCCATCTTGCTTGAGCATATCTCCACCACGCTTGTTGGTACCATCTACCTGCTGTTAAGTTTCTATACTCACCGTAAAAATTATTTACATCATCATCAGCACCAAAAGTTCCGTCAGCATCTAATTTGTTAAAGAAATCCTCACTTTTATCAAGTAGTACCGGTTTGAGATAGATGTTGTTCGACTCTGCAAGTTCCAAAACTTTATCAAACGCGAAAGAATATTTTTGATCAACATAAGTTAAATGGGACATAGAAGGTTTGCTTATTATATTTGGCCCGAAATTGCCTCCTCCCAAATCCTCCTGTATTGCAACTTCTCTAACAAATACGTTTCCTGCTGTTGCATTTTCCACGGCTAGATAAAAGTACGGAAGCCAGTTGTTTGAACCGGAGTTCCAGGTACCTGTCGTATACTCCCAAGCTGTCGAGGCGGTATCGTATGGGGTGATTACAGTTCCAGTGCCTGATTGATTACAATTGTCCAACCAACCGCCGACTTTAGCCACAAAACCGTATGTACCGCTACCTGTTATCCCAGATGAACCAATTCGATAATGTACTTGGACTCTATAATTTGTGTTTGGCTTTACTGCAGGTGATTTTTTCTCGAAACCCAAGAACATACAATTGTCGTACCATGTGTCGTTAGCGGCTAATCTCATAACGGGAACTTCGCCTTCAACTGCATCTCCAAAGATATCCATACCTGTTCTTGGTGCCTGATCGGAATGGTTGTGCATTGAGTACCACGGATTCCATCTGGAACCGTAGATGGCCCATTGAGATAGCCACATCCTCACCAGTTGTATCCCATTTTGGTTCATTGTCTGGAAATTAGTCTGGTTACTTAGAACCGGATTATCCCAATCAATGTTGTCATAATTCATGTTGTACCCAAGTCCTGGGAAATAAGATCCATCCTCAAATTCAAAATATCTTGCGTCAGTTTTGCTGACCTGAACAAACCCTTTGTTACTGGAATCCACTACAGAAAATGTTTGGTCGGCACTCTGCGCGGTCCCACTGGAATCTTGCACGTCAAGTCTAAAAGTCCAAGTACCCACTTCTTTTGGTGTAAATCTAACTTTCCAACTACCGCTGCCTGCCGGATAAATCCATTCGTTAGATGACCTGATCTCATATGTAAAATCTTCGTAATAAAAGGCAGGTATTGTATAACTGGTTCCCGAAGGTGAAGTTAATGTCGCAGTAACATTTATGCCGGTACCTGGAGTAATTCCTGATGGAGTAGAGACATCGTACGGGAAAAACAAATTTGTAGCAGAAGTATTATTGACTGCAAATGTAATTTCAAATTTTTCATATTTTGGAATATTGTCGCCTGTGTAATCCCCTCTATTGTCTGTAATTGAGCTGATGGATAATGTTCCGACAGCTGTAACCGTAAAACTTGTAGGTAAAGTGGCGGCCTGTGTGTCGGTATTTGTAACAACCACATTGTAAATTGCTTCGACCGCACCGGTAAGATCTAAGTTTGCAGTTATGGTTGTGGGATCAACTACGACAACATTTGTTGCTGTAATATTTGGCTGACCTGTTGCAGTCAACATGACTGTAGCTCCGGTCAAGAAATTAGTGCCGGTAATTGTAACGGCAACAGCTGCGTTATTATTTAACCCATTGTTTGGGGTAATACCTGTGATTGTTGGGGCCGCCGCGGTTACCGTAAATTCATTTATTAAGCTGGCAGTTGTTGCATCAGGATTTGTTAGAACTACATTGTATATAGCCGGTACAGCTCCGGTAAGATCAAAAGAACCGGTTATACTGTTACTCGAAACAAACGTGACTCCTGTTGCATTTATGTCTGGATTCACGGCAGAAACAAGCTTTACAGTAGCGCCGCTTTGAAGATTCAAACCAGTGATTGTAAAAGCTACCGAAGCATTAGTGTTTGCACCCGTGCTTGGATTAATTGAGATTAGACTCGGATCTGAAGTCGCCGCGCCTGCCTGAATTGTAGCGACCAAATTCTGAATATAAAAAAGGTCTCCTCTATATAAAGTTGAGTAATGTAAATATTTTTCTAAACTGGCCCGATCCTCTTTCAAAGCATAGGCTTTGGCCAAAAACAAGGATGACTCCTCGTACATATGAGTTAAAGTTCCCTCATTATAAAAAGAGTCGTGAAGTCTGAAGGACTCGTCTACATTCGGGATCATCCAATAAGGTACTGCTGTAATATGAGAATTTACATTCATTTGTACAGCACCAAAGGCATTTGCATATAAATAGTTTCCAAGCTCGGGAACTAAATACAAAAAGCCTCCCGCCTCGTATGGACTCATGCTTCTCACAGCCGTGGAATCAGAGGGTAAAAATATCACCCTTTTGGATAAAGCGGAATCTAAGTAACCATCTATTGTTGCGTCTCTGGGCTGCCCGGCCAGTTCTCTTAGACCTTGGTAGCCGTAGTAACCTGCGATGTAACTGTTCAATACATGAGGTCTTGAAGTTAAGACGCTGTCGGCAGGTAAAGCCGCTGGCTGCGCGTGTCCATATTGGGTGAGCAATGACAATATGGCGGAAGCGTTATCAAAAATTTGAGCGTACTTGTACAATGCGTAAAAATTAAAGGGATTAAAATTCCAGCCGACAAAACCTGTTAGAGCGGCCGGGGTTGCAGTTAAAGTGTAACTTGATGCATATGCTGAACGTACTTCTGATGGCACATCATTCCACTCTCTGTGTGTTCCTGCAGTACCCATATGGTCATATCGATATGGTTGATAAGTATTAAATTCATTTTGCATGTAAGTTTCTAATTGAGTCTGGGTCACTCCAGAAAGATATGGGTGCGCTATAGCGAGTGTATAAATGGTATCGGCCGGATTATGGAATAAATCATCGAACTGCTGAACGGTTATAAAATTCGGGGACGTCCCTACGCGATTATTTCTATATCTAAAGTCAGGTCCGTAGGGATAGGAAGTCCTAAGGTGACCTGCAGAAATCATTTTTTGTATTTCTGTATCTAATCGTTGTTCAACTGTGGTGACAGTTGGAAGATTTGCTGCGTTTACCACACCTGCACCAAAGTAAGTGCCAACTCCAATTAGTACAGAAAGTATTAATAATTTACTAAAATTTATGGTCTTAAACATATAACTGCATTCGATCTATTTATATACACATATCCGCGTAAAGGTACTGGTGGATTTTGATTTCCGTGTGTACCGGTATTATTCGGGTAAGGGTTAGAAGCAAAGGATAAACCATTTCCGTATCTGTAGGTAGACCAATTTACCCAGTAAGAGCCTACGTAACCATACAATGTAGAATCGGACCAAGTTCTATAACTCGTGCTTGTCAATGAAGTGTAACCACCCTGATCTGTTCCATCACCGCCGGCACCATGCCATATTATATTTCCAATGATGCTAAACGCCTTTGGTTCGTCCTCCGAATCAGCTCCACTTGACCAAGAAGGTTCCGGAGTAAAAGTTGCGGCACCAATTACCCAGCCCATGAAATTTCCTTGAGGAAAATAAACAGCCGCGCTGTGTCTCCAAGCAGACAGTGCCCACACAGTTCCATCTCCGCTAATCGCCGGCGGGTATCTATTACCGCTTGCGTTTCCCCACCATAAATGAGGTGCGGTTTCCTCTTCAGCTAATGTAGCCGGGTTTAAAACCAACAGGCTTTTCATTTCCGGATGAAGTGCATACCAATCCATGAAACCTTGAGTAGATAGATTTTCTGGAGTTTCCGGGTAAACAGCGTTATCTGAACGTTGATGTTCGTCAACGTAGTTTTCCGGGTAATTTAAGGATTTTGCAAAAAGCACTCTATTTGCGGATGTGTGAACTACCGGCCAAAACGAAAAAAACCCCGAACCTTGAAATTGTACTGATTCGGCAATACGGGACCCGGTCAAAGCATTCAGCGCATATGCTTTAGAATTCATCGCTCCAATATATAAAACAGAATTATCCGCACTAATTGCAGGAGAGTAATCTACCGGCGCTCCAATGTAATACGACCACGCCAAAGTCCCGTCACTTGTATTAAATGCATAGACATATCCATCTCTATTGCCTGCATAAACTAAATTATTTGCAACAAGAGGGCTCGTCAAAAATCCTCCTCCGGCAGAATCTGTTTGCCAAATTAACTGACCAGTCAAAGCATTAACAGCGTGAATTGTTTTATCTAACACCGGAATGTAAATTACATTGTTAGTCTTGTCTACTGTAGGAGAGTGTCCTACAGGCATGGAGGTGGGGTAGGTCCAAACAAAATCATTGCTGGTATTATCCAAGATTCCATGTCTCAGTGCATAAACCCCGCCCGCTGTTGCCACATAGATCATACTGTCCGTAGTACCTCGATCGACAGTTATCAGCTGTACTTTGGTTGGAATATAATCCGCAAATGTATGCATACCGCAACCCTGGTTGAACGAGGTCGGTGTAACATCTTCACTTGAGTACGATGTTCTTTGATTATCGTGGCCAGCCATAGGCCAATCGGCATATACAAATTGAGAAGAAAGGGCTAATAGTAATAAAAATGCAGTAACTCTACGTTTCATTTAGATAATTATACTTTAATTAGTGTATAGATTTCTATCAATAATTTAAAACTTAGCATCTATATGTAACCTATATTAATGCATTATATACATAATGTAGCAAGAGGTGAACAACTAATAATAATTGGAGTTAACTTTTGTCCGAACGATACACGATTATGGTGACCCCAGCGGGGTTCGAACCCGCGATCTCTGCCTTGAGAAGGCAGCGTCCTAACCGCTAGACGATGGGGCCACGGTGACGAACAACTCATTTTAGCAAATTTAAAAGTTTGGGGTGTGAAAAAAGAATTTTTAACACACCCCAACGCTCCTTGGAACAATCACTCAAGAAGTCCAAAATCAACGAGCACGATGTTATGGACAGATAGCTTCTGCAATACATCCACGTACTCTCCGCCAGCTAGAAAGAGAGGATAATCTTCCGAAGCGTCCGGCAACGGAAAAAGTCCGTCGGGAATCGCGCCCGATAAAGCTTCCGCCAAGTTTGTTTCCATCATTACATGACAGAAACCTTCTGCAATTTTGTAAGGCATAATCAGGTCACGTCCGTAAGCTCTGTCTAAATCTATCGCTACGGGCACTTCGATGACGGCAATGTCACATACGTCAATTTTTATGTACATTGCGGCCTTCCAATAAAGCTCACATCTGGCTACTCTTATTCCGTACATACCGCCTCCTTGTCTCTATTTGTTTAATAAAAAGGGTTGCCAAATTCTATACTTTTGAATCGGTAAGGTCAATTAGCTATAGGTTTGTTATCGATTGCAAAAATTGTGGGCTGCAAACTTTGTACGCACAAAACACATCAAGTATAATAAGCTCATAAATACTGCTGCCAATTCCAAAATATATGGCTTAATTTTTTTTATAATATTGGGGGGTTTCTCGTTTAGTTACTACAAGTTTCAAAAATACGAACCCACCGTGCTTCATCAAGTTCAAGATGTAAAAGGTGTTGAATCAACCAGATCTCCGGATGTCCCGTATCCGCAAAATATTGAAAAGATCGGTCTTAGTAGAACTCTCCATGGCGAACAAACGACCTATCAAGTAAGCATGACTAAGGAAGAAGTAAGAGATTTTTATTACAGCACGTTTCAAAACAAAAGATGGGAAGTAGAATCCGAGGGTCGTTATGATGATTTTATAATTTCAAAATATAAAAGTTTGGATAAGCTAATAACCGTGATTGCTTTTGATTTATCTGACTCTGATAAAACACTTGTCAGTATTGAGATTTCTCCTCGTTAACTTTTTAGATTATTCCTTAGTTCCGACAAGGTAAACCGCTCTCCATGGCTGGTATCTGCTACTAAAGGTTTCGTTGTGCAAAATCTCACCATTTTTTCTAACAGTACGCGTAAATGACGCATGCGCTCCCCAAGCTGCAAAATCTACCTGCTTAGTTGTACCTTTTGGTAACGAAGGATCGTCCACATACTGTGCCTCCGGCGGAGGTGCTTGATTAGTAATTACCGGTTCAGTTATTTCCACCTGGCGCCCGTCAGGTGTTCCGTATATTTTAAACTTTAAGGTCGCTGAAGCCGGATCTGCCTCCGACTGTACTAATACATAATTTGGTGTGTCGTTTCTAAATTGGAAATCAAGTGAGGGCTGATAAATTGAGGCGTCAAAACCGGGCTTGCTGTCAATCTCATAATAATAAACTCTGTAAGCATGGGGGTACCTCATCTCGATAGGTAGGCCGGCATTTAACACTGCTCTAAAAAGTGTTGTTGAAGTTTGGCAAACACCGCCTCCTTCACCAAGCACAGTTCGGCCGTTTTGAATAATGTAAGCTGTGTCATAGCCGGTTTTTGCACTAATTTCACCTATTGAGTTGTTCATGGAATATATCCCTCCCGGAGGAACTAATACCCCATTTGTGCGTTCTGCGGCCAATGTCAAATTTTTAACACGAGCTTTTGCCGAACCTGTAAATCTAGACTGCCCCTCACCAAGTAATGCACGTATTCCGTACTTATTTATGTCAGTCGGTCCGCTGATATCTTTCATAGATAAGTCGATTTCCTTTTTGCCGCTAAAGAAGGCCTCTTTAAAGACTTCGGTAAAAGCCCTGTCGTCCAGCTCCGCACCTCCGGTTAATATTTCAAACTCAACAACTTTATCGCCATCTAATTTAGCGACTTTACCTCTGGGCATTTCATTTACCTCTTGAGCAAGTGTTTCTAGGAATGCCTCAAATTTCGGTTCATTTAACGTCAAAGTGAGTTCGTTTCCCTTTTTCTTAAGAGCTAATAGATTAAGAAGCTGAGGGCTGTCCAAAACCCACTTTTTTGTGCCTCTTTTAATTGTTATTTCATTGAAAACAATTTTTTCGGCCTGAGGTAAAACTTTCATCAAATCACTTTCAAGTAGATCTGGCTTTACAACTTTTACAGGTAAATCTTTTGGAGCAAAATCTAATCGATCGTACGAATAAACTACCGCTAAAAATAACGCATCGTCTGCAACACGTATTCCGGTCTTCGAAGAATTTACAACTAATTTTTCTCCATCAATTTCATAACCGGAGTCTCCGCCGTCTTTGTTAACTTCAGATCTGATCGTACCCATTTTGTCAGAGAGCAATTCTTCTTCATAATCATAAAAAGCAGCGATAAATAATTCTTTAAAAATTCCTGCAAACTTATCTTTGGTGTCTACTAAAATGTTTCCTGTTCGTCCAATTTCGTATGCTCTGGTAACTGCCGCATCCCATTCATATCTCAAACCAATTTCATCATCTGTGATTGTAAATTTTGTGTCGTTGTAATTGAAAGTAATGTCTTTTGATAACTCGGCTTCCCGTGATTCTAATGCTTTCTTTGCTTGATCATATGTTTTCCCTCCAACACGCACGCTGCCAATTTTTACTCCCGGAATTATTCTCTTGGCATAAATAATGTGATAGATACCGGCGAGCGACACCAATATATAGATGCCTACTACCAGTACTTTGAATTGCGCGATTGAAATAGGATTAAACTCTTTTAATGACTTTTTAAGTTTGTGCAGTTTTTGCTTCGTCTGTTTGAACATCTTGAGTATCCTGCGGACCAGGTCTTTGTGAGCGCGGGACGGATCTTCTTGGTCTGCCAATCAAAAACTTATCAGGCTCTTTATCCATATCCACTACGTAATCGGCTGTCTCGAATAATTTGCTGGAACCGGTTTTGCCAAAAGCAATAACTTCGGTCTTAACACCCTGGCTTCGAGCAAACTCCAACAGATCAGTATAGTCTCCGTCACCGGAAACAAGAACTACAACGTCGATTTTTGGAATCAATCTTACAACGTCCATACATAGCCCGACATCCCAGTCACCTTTTTTGGCACCGCCTAAAAATATCTGCAACTCTTTCTCACGTACTTCAAAACCTATCTTTGTTAACGCGCCAAAAAACTCTTTCTCAGCTCCCACGTCGGCTTTAATGACATATGCGAAGGCTCTTACCAACCTTCTGTCGCCCACACCTGCCTGTAAAACTTTTCCGAAATCTACCTTGGCTGCGTACAAGTTCTTCGCGGAATAATACATATTCTGGACATCTACGAAAACACCTACTCTTTGTTCTTTATGTTGTGTTGGATTCATACGTCTATTTTAGCCTAAATATTGATTTTGGTGTATATTCTTCGTTATGGTTTCAAAAGTAATAGAAAAATTGAAAAAATTACTTACGGCGGCTAATAAGGAAAAGGCCGGCTCTACAACAAAAAGCGAAAACTCCGCGACTGAAGAAAAAGAAGAAGAGACGGAAGAATGCGGAGACGATTGTTGCTGCAACGGCAATTGCGCCTGCAATCACGAACAAGAGTAATTATCCAGTCAGAGCAAAAACACTTCGATAAGTGGTAAAATTCCAATTGGCCGGCCATTTATACGGCTCGGGCCTTTAAGAAACACGAATTATTGGGGGATCGTCTAGTGGTGTGGCTTCGCCACCCACTAACTGCTCGGTGAAGTATTAATATTTTGGGGGATCGTCTAGTGGTAGGACACCGCACTCTGGATGCGGTAACTGGGGTTCGAGTCCCTGTCCCCCAGCCATGAAAAATGGCCGAAAGTCCGCAGGATTTACGGACATTTTTTATAGATAGGGTCTGGGACGAGAATAATTCGCAGCGAGCGCAGGCGAGCGAGAAGGGGTCGACGGGCGCGTCAGCAGACGCGAACCGGTGACCGAGTCCCTGTCCCCCAGCCAAACTCTTAAGGACCATAGGTATTTTGGGATATAATTTTATCGTGTTAATTCAATTTCTTAAGAACAGCACGTTAATTAAGAATTTTATATACAAAAAATCAAGGAATCGAGCCCAGACCATTGTTGATAGAATAAATAATTATATTAAACCTGGGAGCACTATACTTGACATAGGCGCCGGAGCCTGCGGTGTCACAGAAATACTTTTAGAACAGGGGTATAAGGTTACTCCCTTGGATGTACATAACATCAGCTTTGTGAACGATATCACACCCATTATATACGATGGTGAAAACATTCCGTTTAAAGACAAGTCATTTGATTACAGCATTATCATTCTGGTTTTACATCATACAAAAGATCCAGAGAACATTTTAAAGGAGGCGGGGCGAGTATCACAAAATATTATTTTAATGGAAGAGATTTACGAAACAAGATTACAAAGACATTTAACTCATTTTTGGGATGATTTAATAAACTTAGAATTCTTTGTAAACCCACATAACAACAAATCGATATCAGAATGGGAATCCCTGTTTAAAAAATTAAATCTCAAATTGGTAGACACTAAATACCACAAAGGAGATATGTTTCCTTTAATGAAACAGGTTACATTCTTTTTAAACCAAGGTTTTTGATTTCAAATAGTATACAAAACCGCCAGCCAAATAACACAAAATTATTCTCATAAATAACGGTATAATCTTGTTGTGGAAGATGTCGGAAAAATATTGTCGCATTTTAATATTAACAATGTAAAAGCGGTGAACCCTTTTTTATGGGATGGTTGGAGTTCACACAAACTATATTTAATAGAAACTGAAAAGGAAAGATATTTATTAAAGAGTAAGAAACAAGACCATTCGGAGAGTCTTATTAAGGCAAGTAATATTACTAATTATCTACACGATGCGGGACTGCCTTTTATATCACAACCAATTCGTACAAAACACAACAAGCTTTTTTATACAGATGCTGATAATAACTGGTGGGAACTACAAACCTACATGGAAGGGTCTATCATTCCCGCAGAAGAAACAAATGAAAAACATGTGACAAGCCTAGCCAAAGCTCTGGCTTCATATCACAAACTATTTATAGATCAGGAAGTTCTTGCGAAATCACTTTTTATACCAAAGTCTACTGAATACACTTACGACTTTAGGGATGAAAAATTGGAAAAGGAACGTAATAGATATGCAAATATTTTATCTCAGGAACTTCTCATCGACACGAAAAGATATAAAAACTTTTTTGACCAATACGTTATAGCTTTTGAAAAAATTCAAAAGTTAATAAAAAATATAAATCCGACGGAACATAAAAAGACCCTTATACACAGGGATCTTGGTGGAAATGTACTTTTTAATAAAACATCGAAAGAGGTAGCTGCCATTATTGATTGGGATTTAGCTCAGTTCGGTGATTTAGTTGTGGACATCTGCGCCGTGAGCGGTGTAATAAAAAATTCACTAAATGATCTATTTATAGAATCGTATGATAGTTATATAAAGCTCTCCGAACAGGAACTTAAGTTCATTCCAGTTTATAAATATATGTCATTTGTTAAGTCCAATAAGTGGTGGATTACGTATAATATTAAATTACTGCAAAATGAAGGTGCGAATGAGGGACAAGATCGAGAAAAAATACTAAAGAATATCGAAGAGACATTTGACCTGTGGGATAGTAAGTTGTCGGTTTTAGAGAAGGCTGGCTCTTAACCTACAAACTCAGACTCGTCATTTTGATATAATCCACTGTGCCTAATTTCTGGAAAAAACTTAACAAACCAATAACCGTTCTAGCGCCAATGGATGATGTAACCGATAAGGTTTTTAGAGAAATTATTGCTCAGATCGCAAAACCGGATGTAATGTTCACTGAATTTACCAGCGCCGAAGCGCTTAGCTCTGAAGGGCGCGAGAAGATCGCGCACAAGTTATCTTACACAGAAAATCAAAGGCATGTTGTTGCTCAAATATGGGGGGCTGATCCGGAAAGTTTTAAAAAAGCAGCGATGTATATAAAAGAGCAAGGTTTAGATGGAATTGACATTAATCTGGGGTGTCCTGAAAAAAGCATAATGAAAAGAGGTTCCGGAGCCGCATCAATAAATAATAAAGAGCTTGTGGAGAAACTAATTGACGCAGTAAGAGAGGGGGCACCGAAACTTCCCTTAAGTATCAAAACTAGATTGGATAAAACTCAAGACTTAACCAAGGAATGGATCTCATTTCTTTTGTCAAAAAACATAAATGCACTAACACTTCACGCCAGAACGGCAAGAGATCTATCAAAAGTTCCGGCTAACTGGGAAGAAATTGGTAAAGCAGTAGAACTTAGAAATAAATTAAACCCTGAAGTAACAATAATAGGTAATGGCGATGTAAGAAGTTACGAGGAAATAATTGAAAAACATAAAGTTTACGGTGTTGACGGAGTTATGATCGGGAGAGGCATACTTCACAACCCGTGGCTATTCGAAAAAGGCGCGGTTTCTCAATCACATGGTACAAAAGAATATATGGAATTATTAATAAAGCACACTAAACTTTTTAATGACACGTGGGGTAAAACAAAAAGTTTTGAGGTAATGAAAAAATTCTTCAAAGTTTATATCAAAGATTTCAGGGGTGCTAACGAACTTCGACAGCAGCTTATGGGAACAAAGTCTTATGAAGAGTTTTGTGAAGTTATCAACAACAGAGCTTTAAGATAAACTCCATAATTAGCGCCCATCAGATGCTATCGCTACTGCCTGATCTCGGCGAGTATAATTTGTATATGGTTGAAGCCGTTGAAAAAGAAATTGCGTACATATTTGGCTATGGTTCCCTTATTTCCAGTCAAAGTAGAAAAGAAACAGGAATCACAGGAAAAACATTTCCGTGCACATACAAAGGTCTAAGGAGATCCTGGTCTATGGGCATAGACCAATTTAAAGCAATCGCTTTAAATATCAGTGAAGAAAAAGATAGTGCGTGTAACGGGGTACTAGTTGAGATTGCACTTAGCGAACTACCAAAATTTGATCAAAGAGAAATCGGCTATAAACGTATACAGCTTGATCCAAAAAGTCTTATGGTCGAAGACGTGCCACTAATCGAGTTACTTAAGACTAGACCTGTGTATGCATACGTGATGAATGAACAACGAACTATTCCGGATGATTACAAAATACAACAATCGTATGTAGACGTGATAATTACCGGATGCCTGGAATATGGGGAAGATTTCACACAAAACTTTGTTAAAACCACATCTGGTTGGGATCAACCGTGGTTGATGGACAGAGAAAGCCCCACTTACCCACGTCCGCTAAAAGGGGGTTACGACAAAAAATTAATTGATCGGCTCTTAGCCTGCTTATAGCCGTGCTAGAATAAATTCATGAAGATAGGGTCATGGGATGTCTCCGGTTTCCGAAAATCTAAGAAGTAGTTTGTGGAGATGTTGAACTTATCCGAACACTCTCGATCTTTCCAACACACAACCAAGCTGAAGAAATACCGTAACCCTTTTTGTTGATTTCAAACGGTTCCAACTTTTGGACATTTTCTAGAAAAACTAGAATGCAGTATCTCTTGTTTATCAGCTTATCTCCCCATTTTTGTAATTTTTCGTCAGTTGTACCCGGTGCTATTTTGCTACCGTATTTTTGGAGTATTTCTTTAATTGACTCTTTGGTCAAATTTTCAAATTGTAGAACATCGGACACAACTGCAACTGCTGTTACACTGCAACCCGACTCCTTAAAGTAAACGTGATCGCCGACATTAAGTTGGTTCCACGGACTAATCTTATTTACATACCATCTCGATTCTATTTTTTTTTTACCTATTAAAATGTCTCCAAGTAAGTTATCGTTTTTTGAAATTCTTGCTTTACGAAGTATTGCGACATGGTCCATAAAGTTAATGTACTACTAATTTGTTTATCTGTTAACTTATAATATAATGCCTTCAACCAAAACTAATCTTACAAATATACTCAAATAAAGGAGGAGTAAATGTTAGATCCAGAATACAGAGTACCTGATCACCAGTACCGAAACTTGTTGAAAGCTATCTTAACAAACGGTACCTTTGTGCAAACTCAACAAGGCGTTAGAGCATATACCTTGATGGCGCCGAGACCTCTTCGATATGAATTCAGCAACGGGTTTCCGATGATCACTGAGAGGAATTTGAATCCCAAAACTTCAGAAAGACTTCCGGTGACCATCTGGCAGCAAGCCATAGGGGAAATCATAGGATTTATCAACGGCGCCAGAACCCAAGATGAGCTGGAAAGCTACGGATGTTATTGGTGGAAAGACTGGGTTACACCTGAGAAATGCGCAAAGCGCGAGCTGGAACCGGGAGATCTCGGACCAGGATCGTATGGCGCGGCATTTCACGACTTTCCCACTATATACGGGACGTTTAACCAAGTAGAGAAAGTCATCCAACAGATCAGGGAACAGCCTCAGCTCAGGACGCACTTTATAAGCCCGTGGATACCTCAATACACCGTAAGGTTAAAGGGGACGGTTCAAAAGGTAGTGGTCGCTCCGTGTCACGGCTGGATGCACATCCGCATTCTGAACGGCGAGCTGCATTTTGGCCTCTTTCAGCGATCGGCCGATGTGGTTGTGGGCGTGCCTTCGAATATGGTGCAATATGCAGCCTTAGCAATGATGTTTGCACAAGTCCTTGGGTATCCTTTGCGTGCGTTTTACCACTCGTTTTCTGATGCGCACATTTACGAGGATCAGGTCGAGGCGGTGCAAACTATGCTGAATCGTGAACCAAGGAGCTTTCCCACGATGACGCTACGAAATGGATTTACAAACATCTTTGATATCCGGCGCGAACACTTTACGTTGACGCACTACAATCCTCATCCCGGGATCAAAGCAATTCCGGTGGCAATATAAGGGAGGCGGAAATGAGTTACGTAAACATGGGGAACGCTCGATTTGACGACCAGAAGGCAGTCATGCAGAAAATCCTTGAAAGCGGTGATTGCCCGTTCTGCCCTGAGAATCTAGCAAAGTACCATCACGGCAAGGTTCTAAGAGAGGGAAATTCATGGATACTTACTTTCAACCAATGGCCTAGGGAGCACGCAAAGTATCATCTGCTCCTGATCCTCAAGGAACACGCTGTAAGTCTTGCAGAACTTTCGCAAGAAGCATCCAATGAGTTCTTTGATCACATGAGATGGGCTGAAAGAAGATTCATGGTTAGAGGGGGCCTGCTTTTCATGAGATTTGGGGAAACCGAGTACTCCGGAGCATCAGTAAATCACCTGCACGCGCAGTTTATTGTTCCGGATAAGGAGGCGCCAAATTTCGAACCAGTAAGATTCAAGGTTGGATAGCCAACCAACAAAAACAAAGCCGGAAGGACCACAAATCTAACCGGCTTTGAACTTTTAAAAACGTTATTGGAGATTGTGTTTATCCAAGATCTACGAAAATAATTTCTACATCCTGAGATTTCAAGATAGACTCTGCATCCAAAACTCCGTAACCTCCCGTATAAAACACTCTTGAAATCCCTGAATAAGCAATAAGTTTTGCGCACGAGGGGCAAGGAAAAGTACTTACATACATTGAACAACAGGATAAATTAATTCCTTGTCTGGCTGCCTCAGCAATCAAACCGGCTTCGGCGTGCAAAGCTGTAGAAAGATCAATGTTTACACCCTTATGAAAAGCATTTCTTGGATCACCGTTTGCATAAGGTGTGTGCGCAGATGGAACGTGTTTATTGTACCCCTCTAAAATTATTTTTTTGTCATTGATAACTGCGGCTCCTACTCTTCGCCACCAGTCAGAACTTCCCGATGCTGCGTCAGCTCTGACTTTTTGAATAATTTCTTTGTCGAATTCTTTTAATGAGATTTTTTGATCGACATTGACTGCAGATTCTGCCGTTGAGTTATGTCTATCCCATCTTAAAAATATATTTTCGAACTCTATTTTTGTTTTGGGAAAGAATTCCTCAACAAATTGTTTTGTGACGTCTTCATTTGGAACAACAATGGTGAGATCCTTTTGTTTTGTTAATTTCTCAACATCGGAAAAATCCATAACATAAACATTTTTAGTTATTCCTAAAGACTCAACTGCTTTTCTCACCAACTCCGGATCTAAAGCTCTAATTTCCTTTGCTAAATAATCAAATTTTTCTATTATCTCTTTTCCAAAAACGTAAACAGCATCAACTTCGGAATATTTACTAAGAAGATTGATATAACCGGCATGTAATACCGGGATATACGCGATTAATATTTTTATTTTTTAAACTCCTCGAAAATTTTCTCTAGTGTCTCCAAAAGTTTTGGGGTTAGTGTTTGTTCGAGTTTTGTTGCCAAACCTAATTGCAGTTTTCTAATTTTTGCGCTGGTTGATGTAGTTGCCATCGGTTCCAAGACTACAATTTCCCCACAATATTTCTTCAGCTCATCGAGCTGTTCCTTGCTGTATGTTTGTTTGGTGGCAATAAGTACATCAGGTTTTATAAGTTTAATAAGAGCCCATTTAGGTTGTTTCAATCCCTTCAGAACAATTACATCCACCTCACGAATATGGGAAAGCATTTCCATTCTTTCGTCTTCAGGTACAACCGGTCTGTCCGGACCTTTTCTGTCACGTACTTTTTCATCACTGTCTACGCCAACAAATAATATGTCTCCGCGTTTCCTTGCGGCCTCAAAATATCTGGCATGTCCGATATGGATCATATCGAAAGTTCCTTGGGTAAGAACTATTTTCAGGTTCTCATCTCTACATTTTTTTACTAGGGGTTTAAGGTCTACATAATCCAAGTAACATCTGTGCTTGGGGCTTGATCTGGTTGTAAATATTTCGTGCCTTGAAAATTCAGCGATTTTTGTTTTTTTAGCATTTTTAGGATTTTTAGTTTTTGTCATATGCCGGCAACTACAGGATATTGCTTTCCCATTTGTATCACTTTTGTCTACAAGTGAAAAGTCCCTTTAAAAAAACTCACCGGAGACAAATTGTATAAATTTATCTCCGGTTTGTAGAGTTAGAGCTCAGTCTTCGTCGTCTACCCACTCGATCTGCGGACAAATCTTGTCGTGCAGAGACTGGATGTAAACCAAGATCACTCCTTTTGTCTTTAGCGGTTTTGGCTTAGAAGATTCGTCCCAATAACTTCGGTTTGATCGTTCGCTGATCTTTTCTCCCAGAAAATCCAAGAGAAGACTTAAGATCCTATGTACTATCAAAATACACACTACCGCACCACCTACGACAGCAGCAAAGAACAATGACCAAGAATAAAACACAGGCCATTGCAAAGATGCCGCCGCCCAAATCAGGAGCAGAAGGATGTGCCATACACGTGTCTTACGGTACACACGCCTTTTTAGAAAAGGTTCGACTTTGCGATATCCTCGCCTAATCCGCCCGTCTAAGTCGGCCATGTCAAAGAGTTTTTCCAATATGGCATATAGACCGACACATAGAAGTATCGGTACGAGCACGACAGCACACATGAGAAATACGAACAACTCCACTATTGGGTGCAATTCGGACATATCATCCCCGTCTACCCCCTCGATAAAACACAGGACGACGGTGTTAATGATGATGATCACACCATAGGACAGCAGAAAATACTCTTTGAGCTGGATTCCGACGTACACGCAATACGCGCCGAGCCCGTACAGTAGAACAGTGAGAGGTCGGATAAATTTGTGTTCGGTCAAAAAACCGGCCTCCAGGAAAAACTTCAGGGGTGCCCAGAACAACACTGCGCGCATCGTCGGGCAAAGATTACCATGATCCCTGCCACCGTGATCTAGGTACCACTGAAAAATCTTCCCAATCCAACTGTGCTTTGACAACTTTAGAGCCATCTTTCACCTCCTGTTTAGGTTTTGGCATTCTTATGTTTTTTTGTTCTTTTGGATTTTCAGATTATAGCAGAGCCTATAGAATATTTCATCTATGTTTGGGCACTAAGAAATCACAGTACAATAAGCACCGAACCGACTACCATCAAAACTACCCCTAATATAGCCTTAATACTTAGGCTTTCCTTCAAAATCAGGGCAGCTAGAATAATTGTAAAAACAAGACTTAACCTATCAATCGGAACAACCTTGGACGCATCGCCGATCTGCAGCGCTTTAAAATAAAACAGCCAAGACAGACCGGTAGATATTCCGGACAACAACAAAAATATCAAAGAATATCTGGAAATAGAAGAAATATCTTTATGCGTACCTTGGAAAAATACTATCCCCCACGCAAATATAAAAATTACCACCGCTCGAATCGCCGTCGCCAAATTGGAGTTAACACCTTTAACACCGATTTTAGCCAAAATAGCTGTTGCTGCTGCAAACACAGCGGATAGTACTGCAAATAACATCCAGTTCATTGAATTAATATTACTAGCTATGAGTTTTTATATCAAAAGGAATAGTCCAGAATAAAGTCAGCGACTTCTTTCCATGAGTTCGTTGTAAAATCGGCATCAGGATCATTCGCTGCACTCATTCTAATAGATTTAATTCCCAAATTTTTTGCCAAACCCACGTCTGTACTTCTATCGCCAATAACAAATGATCTATCAAGAGCAATGTCGTTCTTCTCGATGTATTCCTTCACCATGCCAATCTTGGGTTTCTTACAATTACACTGCTCCTCTTCTAAATGCGGACAAACAAAAATCTCGTCGAAGAAAACCTTGTCCATCGCAAAAAGTTTAATCAACTGCTTCTGAACTTCTTCAAAGCCCTCGGGATTGACGCGGCCTTTACCCAAACCAGGTTGATTTGTAACCATTACAAAATGGTATCCGTCGAATTTAAGCTTCTGAAGTGACTCCACAACTTTTGGTAGAAAACGAAGATCCGCAATGCTATCTATAACACCGCTCTCAGTCTCTTCTATTATAGTGCCGTCCCGATCCAAAAAAATTACTTTAATCTTATCCATTACATAGTGATATCAAATTGAACTATTCGATGCAACCACTACGGAAGACTAACCCTGCCAAATTGACCTTTAACGTGCTATAGGGTATAATCCCAAGCGTATGTTCGATTACCTTATAGAAAATTTAGCAGATTACGACGCTTCGACATTACTGGTTTCAGGAATTGTTTTAATACTTATTCCCCTTGCTACCATAATCTATCTAAAAGTTAACTCAGACCCGGATTTTGTGAAAAATCTAATGACTTTAAAGTACAGACAAAAGGGATTAATTGTTCTCATTAGAAAAAACCTCGAACATCTGGACAGCGAGATACACAAACTTAACTTGGATATTAAGACTCTGGAAATGTTTAATACGGACCACACAAGAAAATTGCTGGATCAGATTAAATATGCTGAAATCTCATCTCAATTTATCTATCTTCTAAATAATCAGGCAATTTCTGACGTTACTAAGAGCTTTCTCGAAGAAACTAAAGCTACAGCAAATAAAATTTATGAGCTTGAAGAAAATCTGTATAGAAAACAGTTTGAATATAATACAAATGTAATCTCAAATAGCAATAAACTTCTAAACGATACAAATAGGTTTGATATGGAGGATTTTCAAGATTTCAAGAAAATATTATCGAATAAAAAAGAGGAGTTAACTTCGTTAATCAATGAAACTGATAAAGAGAGAAAGGCGCTTCATTTTAAACTCGTGGAATTAGCTCAAACCAGTAAAGACATCCAGACTAAACTGGATTTGTTTGAAAAAAATAATATAGATGCAAAGAGATTTTACTTTAGATACTTGTCTTTTATTTAATCCGCAAACAACTAAAATACAGATTTATTTGACATCAGAAAACACTCCTGTTAGTATTCCTATATCCCCCTGGGGAGGACTATATGGAAAAACATACAAAAACAAAAAAAGAAAAGGCCTGTCATAGACTAAAAATAATTTCCGGACATGTAAAAGCAATTGAAAAAATGGTTGTGAATGATGAGTATTGTCTGGACATTCTTCACCAGTCTCTAGCAGTGCAAAAAGCTTTAAAGAAGTTTGACATGTACATCATGGAGGATCATTTAAAACATTGTGTGGTCCAGCAAGCAAAAGATGGTCAGGACGCAAAAATAGTTTCGGAATTATTAAGTATCTATAGTTACAAATAATATGCCCAACACCGACTGCAAAATCACATATTACGTCAACGGCATGCATTGCGCTGCATGTGAAACTCTTATAGAAAAAACAATTAATGAACAAGCTGGTGTAAAAAAAGTAAATGCCAGCCTGGCCAATAATAAGGTCGAGATAGTTGCTGAGAATAAAGCCCGCCTCCCTGAAGTTGAGAAATTAAATAAAGAGTTTGCCGAACTTGGATACTCCTTCCACAAGGAAAAAGCACAGGAAAAGAAACTTTCTCCTGAAGATATTTATAAAATAGGTATTTCGGTCGTTGTTCTTCTTGGCGCTTTTATATTCATTGAAAAAACCGGACTACTCTCAAAAGTTAGTGTAAACTCGTCTTCCTCATTTGTTTCATTCTTTTTCTTTGGACTTGCTGCCGGAGTCTCAAGTTGCGCAGCGCTTGTAGGCGGACTATTACTTGCTTTATCCAATCAATGGAATAAAGCATACGGCGGAAATACCAAGAAGAATTTTATTCCTTTTGTCTTATTTAATTCAGGTAGGTTGCTCTCTTTTGCTTTACTTGGGGCTCTGCTTGGAATAGTAGGTAGTTATCTCAAACTATCGCTGAGTTCAACGGCTTTTCTAACGCTTGCTATTGCGATTGTTATGATAATTCTCGGGCTTCAGATGCTGGATGTAAGCTGGGCCAGAAAGATAAAACTTACAACACCAAAATTCATCGCCAAACGTATTACTGACGAAAATAAATTCAAGGGAAAGTACATGCCTTTTGTTGTTGGCGTACTTACATTCTTTTTACCATGCGGATTTACACTAATTGCGCAAACAAGTGCACTCAATGCAGGAAACATGGTAAGCAGCGGCGCGATGATGCTGGCATTTGCGCTGGGAACTTTACCAATGCTTGCACTAATTAGTTTTACGTCTGTTAAGATGCTAGCCGATCCAAAGTTTTCCAAAATATTCAACACAGTTGCAGGAATAGTCATAATATTTTTTTCAATCTACTCGGTTAATTCTCAGCTTAACGTTTTAGGGCTTCCGAGCTTGAGTGACATAAAAGTACCTGCTCAATCCAACGAAGGTAAAGCGCTTGCAATTAGCGACACTTATGTCGGCGACGTCCAGTATCTACAGATGGAAGCTACAGAATTTGAATACTTTCCAAAAGTCGTCAGATTAAAAGCCGGGGTTCCTGTTAAGTGGGAATTTTATAACAACGGGGCTCAAGGATGCGCTCAAGCTGTTGCAGCCAGGGGTTTATATCAAGGGGTATTTGTATTAAAACCCGGACTCAACGAAACAGAGTTCACCCCGAGAAATAAAGGAACTTACAAAATAACATGCACCATGGGAATGGTTCCCCCTGTCACAGTGTATGTGTACTAAATTTGGAAAAATAAAATGAGTATAATACGCGACTCGTATCCGATTGTGGGAATGCACTGTGCAGCATGTAAAGTGCTCATCGAGAAAACTGTAAATAATTCACCAGGCGTCAAAAACGCTATGGTAAATTACGCTGCTGAGAAACTTAGTGTCGAATACGACGATTCACTCACAAATCCTGAAAGCATAAAAGAGTCCGTAAAATCTGCCGGTTCATATAAACTTGTAACTAACGATACTCCGGATACACAACATGGAGGCGCTCATCATAATCATGCCGAAATGTTAAAAGCAGAGGAATTTAAAAAACTTGAAAGAAACGTATTGGTTTCAGGAATTGGCACTCTTCCCTTCTTAATAATGATGCTGTGGCCAATTTTCCAAAAAGCTTTCGGCTGGCCAATGGTCGAAGAAATACTGGGAATGATAAGTTTTAGCGGGGGATACGAACTATCTTTAGCAAATGTCATTCAATTTATAATCGCAACACCTATACTATTTATCGCCGGAATTGAAATATATAAAAGTGCCATTACTTCGTTAAGAATTAAGTCAACAAATATGGACACGCTGATTGCACTGGGAACTTTTACTGCTTGGTCATTCTCTTCGTACGTTACTTTTTTCCCGAAAGCATTTACAAGCGTCTCTCAACGCACCGAAACATACTTTGAAGCCGCGGTCTTTATCATCTTCTTTATCCTAATGGGCAGGCTGCTTGAAAATCGCGCCAAAAGACAAACTAATACTGCTGTCAAAGCTTTACTTCACCTTCAAGCTAAAAATGCACTAGTTATACGGGATGGAAAAGAAATTGAGATTCCAATTGGTGACGTTGTTGTAGGAGACATCATAATAGTTAAACCCGGTCAAAAGATTCCTGTGGACGGAAAATTAATAGAAGGAAATTCATCCATCGATGAGTCTATGATCACAGGAGAACCAATACCTGTAGAAAAGTCAGTCGGAGATTCTGTAATCGGAGCAACAATCAACAAATCAGGTTCATTTAAATTTGAGGCAACGAAAGTAGGTTCAGAGACAATGTTGTCGCAAATTATAAAAATGGTGGAAGATGCACAGGCTAGTGAAGCACCTATCCAAAAACTTGCGGATAAAATTTCAGGAATTTTTGTTCCTATTGTAATTGTGATTGCATCACTTGCTTTTCTATTCTGGCTTTTTGCGGCACCAAAACTTGGTTTAATTGCAGCCGATCAAACACCAATCCAATTTGCCCTCTATATAGCTACAACTGTTTTGATAATTGCGTGCCCGTGCGCACTGGGTTTGGCTACTCCAACTGCAGTAATGGTCGGAACCGGCAATGCTGCGCGTAAAGGTATTTTAGTTAAGAATGCGGAAGCTTTAGAAATAGCACACAAGATTACCCATATTATTTTTGATAAAACGGGAACACTCACAAAAGGCTATCCGGTTGTAAAAGAGTTCAAAGTTTATTCAAGTGAAAAACATTCGACAGAATTTGTAGAGCAGGTGATTTTTTCAGTCGAAAAGAGCTCACACCATCCATTGGCAGAAGCCGTTATTAGATATATGCGCGAACAAAATAAAACATCCGAGGTCTTAGTTGATCGATTTGAAGATATTTCAGGATTTGGATTAAAAGCTTATGCCGATAACAAAATGGTTTTAATCGGGACACATAAATTATTGGAAAACGAAAATGTTTCTGTAAGCAATTCAGTAAAGGCTGACGCGGATGAGTTAAGAAAAAAAGGTCATACTGTTTCTTTTGTATCTGTGGATAACGCATTAAGCGCAATATTTAGCATCTCAGACACCGTCAAGGAGGGTGCCCGAGAGGAAATTTCCAAAATAAAATCGCTGGGAATTAAAACGCTCATGATCACAGGTGATAATAAAATAACCGCTGATGCAGTTGCACGGGAAATCGGCGTAGATGAAGTTTTGGCCGAAGTACTTCCAAGTGAAAAAGCACAAAAAATAATGGAGCTACAAAGCCAAAATCCTAATTTTGTGATAGCTATGGTTGGAGACGGAATTAACGATGCTCCTGCTTTGGCTCAGGCTAATGTGGGAATTGCAATGGGAACCGGTACAGATGTTGCCATCGAAACCGGTGACATAGTTCTAGTAAAAGGTTCTTTAGCAAAAGTCTATGAAACATTAGATATTTCCAAAAAAACCTTAAGGATTATTAAACAGAATTTATTTTGGGCATTTGGTTACAACATTATCGGCATTCCAATTGCCGGAGGAATTCTCTACCCTTTCCTGAGAATTCTGCTGTCGCCTATTATTGCCAGCGCGGCAATGGCATTTAGCAGCGTGTCAGTCGTGGGAAATAGTATTAGACTCAAATATATTCACTAGAAGCTATTTTTTAATTTCGATTGGAACTACCAGTAAACTCTGTTGTCGTTGGCGTCTAAAACTGCGTAAACTGCGCTCTTTGCGTTACATTCAGACATATCGTGTTGTTCACAATACGACCTGTGTTCTTCAGTTACCCTCTCTGGCACCAGATAATGGCAATTTGTAACAAATACATAAGCAGTTTCGGTGTCTCTTACAGGCAAGAGCCCTGTTAAATGGACTAGCGGATACGGCCTGAAATGTAGCTCATCGTAAACTTTTTTGGCCAATACACTATTATCAATACTTGGGTCAAAACACGAATCCCAGTCATATTCAACATCACTCAGTTCGATAGGGCTGTATGCGCTGCCTTTCAGACACGAGATCTGATACGAGTTTGCATTTTTATCCACTTTTACCATGAACATAATTTGTTTCGGATCAGAAATATCGTACTCACAAGCACCTAACCATTTTCCCCGTAGGAATTTGGATTTAACAATTATTTGGTAAGCTTCTGTGAAATTCGTAGGTGTAGTAATTGAACTTTCCAAACCTTCTGAAATATTTCGGCTAGCCAAATTGTCTGCCGGCAATACAAAGAATATAACCAAAAAACTTAAAACCGAAACAACGGCCAAAAGTGTCAACAAAACTTTGTCTGGGTTTTTTTTAACTGAAATTTTATGGTTCTTTTTGGCTTTGGAATTTTTGGCAGGGCTTAATCTCATCAATTAAAATTATACATACAATACTTGTGGAGTATAATCCCATTAAGCAAAAAAACTAATACTATAAGAAAGGAGACACAAAATGGAGGATACGCAGGTATTAATCTCGATCTTCAAAGCCAATGGCCCGCACTCAGGTAAGCTGCAGTGGGCTACCGTAAGTGTTAATGCCTCGAAGGGAAATGGAACTCCGGAAGATTCTTTTACTGTTACACCAGGTCGTGATTTTTCCGCTAGAACTCTTTCTTGGGAAGACTACGAGCGAGAATTTGCACCGTCCCTGCCTGATAACATTACGCAAAGAATCGAAAGGGCCCTTGTAGCATGCACGCCATTGCACTACGACAAGATGCCTCGATCAAACGTTAAAAGAGTCCGCGGATCACTTGTTCAGATTAACATTTACGTAACTTGTTAACTGAACACCTCGACGACCGTATGAAAAGCAAGCAATTGCCCTAACTCATACGGTCGTCTTCCTTTTGATCTATAATCTTTTCATGAACAAAAAAGTTGTTTTTATTACCGGCTGTTCTTCCGGCATCGGATATCTTACTGCTAGATTGTTTGCAAGAAACGGCTGGAAAGTCTTCGCAGGAATTCGCGATCTCAACGGAGAAGGCGCAAACAAATTAGCAAACATCGCTAAACTCGAAGAACTTGATCTTCAATTAGTTGAGATAGATGTTTCAAGTGAAACCAGTGTAGACAATGCGCTTACTAAATTTAAACAAGAGCAATTTCAAATCGACGTTTTAATAAATAACGCAGGATTCGGTTATGTCGGGCCGGTAGAAGTTTTTAGTGACTACGAAGTTAAAAATCAATACGAGACTAATGTATACGGTGTTTTAAGAGTCAGTCGACACTTAATTCCATTAATGCGCGCTCAAAAATCTGGAACAATAATTAATATCAGTTCAATAGCCGGATTAACACCATTCCCTCTTTACGGTTTGTATGCATCCTCAAAATTTGCTTTAGAAAGTCTATCTGAAGCAATGGCGTTTGAACTTAATCATTTTGGAATCAAGGTCTCACTAGTCGAACCCGGTACTTTTGAAACCAATTTCTCAAAAAATCTAAAAAAGTCGGACAATATCGAAGCGTTTCCCGAATATAACCGGCTTACGGAGAATTTCGCATCCAGATATAATAAAGTTCGCCCAAGACAAGATCCAGAAAAAGTTGCACGTCAGATTTGGGAAATTGCAAATACAAAAAAACCAAAAATGCGATATGTTGTCGGACTTGACGCAAAAGTCTACATTTTGGCCAAAAAGCTTCTACCGTATCCGATATGGTTCAACATACTTCGCCTCATTTACAAATGGTAATATAGATAGGTGGCCGAGTCATCGTCTCAAGATCAAAATAATAAATACGAGAGAGTTTCCCTAAAAGAGTTTTTTGAACTATCAAAGTGGGTTACTAAGATAATTTTTTCTATCAATCCGGTATTTGCGACTTTAAATGTAATTTTCGGTTTCTTGCACACAATCAGGTCACTAGTAAATAGCTTAATCTTAGCCAAAATCTTGGATATTTTGGTGAAAACTGCTCAATCAGAAAATGCCTCGATTTCCGATCTTTACCCAATCCTAAGTGTCCTTATTCTTGTTCAACTGGCATACTCTGTTTTGGATTTTTTTAAGGCATACTCAGAAAGGTCTCTCGAGATTACAGCCGGAGTAATGCTTCGTAAAAATTTGTATACAAAGATGCACGAACTTGGAGTGCAAACGTTAGAAAGACCGGAGGTTACAGACAAGATACACCGCGCCGGCGGGTATATGGGAACAGTTATGAGGTACTACAACCAGATAGTAGATCTGATAAGTTATACAGGAGGAACAATCACAACAGCAATAATAGTTTTCAGGTACGTACCGGAAATCATCCCGGTAATATTGCTTCTTTCAATTCCAAAATATCTCAATGATAAGAAATATAGAACTCAAATCTGGAAGTTTGACTACGAAACAACTGAGGATTACAGAAAGTCATCAAATACATATTACAACTTAACAAGTCCAGCAGATCTTCAAGAAATCTTTATAAACAACTCATTTGGATTTCTAGACAAAAAGTATATGGAATACCAAAAGTGGTACATGGACAAATCAATTGAGATTCGAAAAAAATGGTTTTTGGGCTTGTATTCTATGGATTTTATCAGTAACTTTGGTACCTATTATGGTTTTATAAGAATCTTTTCCAGATTTATCGCTGGGGCGACTTCCGTTGGAAATATTTACTTTCAACTCAATACGCTTATGAGTTTCCAGAATAGCTTATACAGGACTTTTCAGGTTTTTAACGGACTCTTTGACTTTTCGGTCAGGATGAAAGATGTTTATGTACTTTTCCAAACAAAAAAAGCGTTTGAGGACGGATCAGTAGAACTTGGCAAATTGGAAAAAGGGCCAACGATTGAGTTTGTAGATGTGGACTTTACGTATCCTCGGGGCGCAAAACCAGTTATCGAAAAACTAAATTTGAAAATAGAATCAGGCGAGAAGGTCGCGATTGTAGGTCCAAACGGAGCCGGAAAAACCACACTTGTCAGACTTATTTCAAGGATGTATCAAGTATCAAACGGCACTATTCTCATTGACAACCAAAATATTAACGACTTGGTCGGTGAAACTTTATACAAGAACATGGGAGTTTTGATGCAGGAATATAATACACATACTCAGCTCACCGTCCGGGAAAATATTTATCTAGGTAGAGCAGACAGCCCGATTGATGAAGAAAAAATTATTGCAGCGGCAAAAAGCGCCGATGCACTTGGATTTATTGAAGAACTACCAAACAAATTTGGTCAAATCTTAAGTGAACGATTTAAAGGAGGAATAAAATTAAGTACCGGGCAGTGGCAAAAATTGGCAATAGCAAGATTCTTTTACAGAGATGCTCCTCTTGTAATATTTGACGAACCCACGGCATCAATTGACGCAGAATCTGAGTTTAATATCTTCAACAGGATATACTCATTTTTCAAAAACAAAACCGTAATTATCATTTCACACAGATTCTCCACAGTTCGAAATGCAGACAGGATAATTGTGTTGGTTAAAGGAAAAGTAGTGGAAGACGGCAACCACTCAGAACTAATGGCGCTTAACGGAGAGTATGCAAAAGCGTTCTTACTTCAGGCAAAGGGATACGACAACAATCCTGTAGAAACGATCGCTGCACAGTAACTTCGCAGCACTAGGTTAAAACCTTACTTCATGGAAAAGTTTTCGAAGAATATTCTGTCGTCTGTAATTCCCAATGCGTTAAACTGATCCTTCATTGTAAACATCATTTTTTCAGGACCGCAGACTTGAACATAATGTGAAGAAATATTTTCCATGCCCTCGGAGATTTTCTCCGCTGTCAAAAAGCCCAAATCTTTTGTGCACCACTTTACAAACTTTACGTTTGGCAATTTTTGACAAATATTTTCGATCTCTTCTACAAAAACTCCTTCTTCCTGCAAACCATACGAATAGAAAAATGTTATTTTATGATTTGAAGGATGCGCGGACTCCTGCCTTAACATACTCAAAAACGGCGTTACACCTATGCCACCCGCTATCCAGATTAGATTTTTGGGCGTGGGATCTGCATAAATTTTTCCGAATCTACCGTAAGGTCCGTAAATTGCGACTACATCATCTTTGAGAATATTTGCCGCGCTTTTTGTAAAGTCCCCTAACACTTTCATCGAAATTCTAAGTATGTCTTCGTCAGGAGACGTAGAAAAAGAAAATGGATGCGCCTCCTTGCCTATTGACGATTTTCTAAAAGAAAAGTAGCCGAACTGTCCCGGTGTAAATTTTATCTTTCTCCCGGCCGGTCGAAAGTAAACGTTAATAACCTCGTGTGTAATATCGGTCTTTTCTACTAAGTAAACTGATCTTGGACCCATTTTTGAATAAAATATAAGTGTATAAATTGCCGACAACAAACCGGCCGCGATAAAACCCAAAATCCAGAATCTTAACGGCATAAAAACCGCGACGTCACTTGGCATAAAATAAACGTGCACTGAAGCTAACAAAAAACTCACTCCCAAAAGTTTGTGCGTATATCTCCAGATGTTGTAAGGGATCTTTATCAATAAAATAAAGATGAACGGAATAATTAACGAATAAATCGCCAAAATCCCGAAATTGTGAATAAGGTATGGCCCAGGTATTGCGTAAATCAAGGCAAACTGCACGTTTGGTAAAGACTGGATGATCATCGCTGTCGGGTGCATCAATATTAAAGAAAACGCAAACACCCCAATCAAATGATGAATTCTATAAACTTTATCCAAACCTCCGAATAGATCTTCAACAAAAGTAATACGAGTAGATAAAAGTAGCGCAGTGGCCATGAGCACACAACCGATAAGTCCGCAAATCTGGCTCAATGCTAATAATGGATAATCTGTAATAAAAGACAGCTGTGGTTTTGAGAGCAGCCAAAGAAATGCCGTAATAGTTCCCAAAACAGCGATGATGATGTAACCCCTGAATTTACTCACAGTTAATTCTACTCAAAGATCAGTAGTTTCTTCAATTTATTTAGAAACTGAAGATATCCAGGACTTTAATAAAGATTGACTGGGTTGTATCAAGCAATTCCCCTGTGGATGGGTCAAATGTCAGTTCCATAGGAATTTGCATCTTGAAAACACCGAACAATCTTTCACTTCGCTCTCCTGATAAGACATATTTCACTTCTCCGTCGACATCTTCAAGATTTACTGTATCTACCGAAGAAAGCTGTGCTTTTTCAACAACTGTATCCGGCATTGCTTTCAGCTCGACGTCCCCGGCAGGTGTATTTACAAAGATCTGACCGGTGTCAGGATCAACTGTCATTGGAAATAAACTTTCCACGCCAATTCCCGATCTGGTAATTCTAAATGTGTTACCTGATGCTTTGATACTCAATTTACCGGCGAAGTCGGATTCTCCGTCCTGACCTTCTGTAGAAATTAGCAATTTCTCGTCGTTGGGATCGTACTCAATTTTAGAAAATTCCGGAGATCCCTCCTTAACCTTTAATTCAAGCTTGCCGTCCTCAGTTTTTAATTTAAGCTCGGAAGCCTGCTCACCGTTTAGAGTGTATATTTTAACTTTTGCCTCTTGTTGTCCATCCTCATCTTGCTCAAATTTTTCTTCTTTTATCTTGTTACCAAAAATTCCGTAAGTAATTACTTCGATTTTAATTTCATTGCCTTTTACTTTACGGGTGATTTCTGTTCTTGTGCCGTCAGCATTTTGGATTACTTGTTTAGTCTCAAACTCTCTTTCATCCTCGTCTTCAAGCTCACTCTCTAGCTCGTCTTCATCATCGTCATCACTTTCATCCTCAAGTTCATTTTCAAACTCGTCTTCATCCTCGTCTTCTATGTCATTATCATCGGAGTCACTATCATCATTCTCCTCATTCTCTTCATCCCTGTCTTCATCCTCGTCATCGTCCGAATCATTGTCATCTCCGCTGTTGTCGTCTTCCTCATCGTCTTCATCATCATCTTCACTTTCACCGCTATTATCGTCTTCCTCATCGTCGTCACCTAATACCGAACTTAGAGTAGTAGGTGAGGCTAATTTGGCGGAACTATCTACTGTAAAATAGCCTGTCACGGCCATCATTAGCAAAAAAAGTAATATTATAGGAAGCTGCAAAACGTAAAATGTAACACTTTTATTGTTTTTGGGTAGATTTTTGTTCATATATAGATGGTGGCACATATCCTTCATCGTGTCTAGTAGAAAATTTGCTAAAAAAAATCCGTTAACAGATAATTAAAACGTCATGAAATTAAAAAGCTCCCGCCCATTTTCAGAACTTTCCGAAATCCTATATAACCCTTCCGCCAAAGACGGTCCGGAAATAGCTTATTGGGTATTTTCAGAAATTTCCAAAGGTAAGTGGGAAAACATGACAGTAACCTCGGCGGGATTTTACGGCGATGAATTTACAAAAACTTACGGGCATTATCACGGAACAAATGTTGTAGAAAACTATTTGTTAGTTTCAGGAAAAGGTGTTTTGCAGCTGCAAAAGAAAATTGTGGAGAACGAAACGGTAGTAGAAAATAGAGTGGAAAGCGTTTACATGGTTCAATTTGAAAAACCCGGAGAAAAAATCAGCATTCCATATGAATTTGGGCATTCGTTTTCCAATGTCGGAAATGAACCATTGGTGACTTTTGATGACTGGCGCAGCGGGCACACAGATCATGATTATGAAATCATACAAAAACAAAAAGGGCTTTGTTACTATCTTTTAAGAGACGAGCATGCGGGAATAAAACTTGTGCCAAATCCAAATTACACTCAACACCCAAAACCTATCTGGATTACACCAAACGAATTCAATGAACTTTTTTAAGAAAATCAGCTTTTGTAATTCTGGAATCTTAAAGCCCTTCTTCGTAAAAATCTTCCAATCGCTAATAGAATAGGCAGCCCTGTGGAAAGTCCCATTACCGTGTATCTTATCTGAGATGGCTGAGTAGAATTAGCAAAAGTAAATTTACTTGCAGCGTTTACCTTCACTTGGATATCTGCAAATGAATCGACTTGGGATACCCACGAAAACATATCCAAACCAAAAGCCAGATTTGAAGGAATTTTAGTTAAGAACATGTCTACCAAAAACTCTGAATCGGTAATTACTACGACTCTTCCTTTAGAGTTTTCTGTATCCGGAAAAGGTTCCATAGTTACACCTGCGGTAATCTTGCCTAACTTATCTGCCGGTAAATCTTGATCCGGTAAAACACTTGCGGTGTCTAATTTCACTCCGCCATAGTCTGAAGTATTTAACAAAGGTTTTATTGTATAACCTGATTCTTTAGCTTTTCCGCCATCAAAAGTAATTGAACTGGCCCAAGGTAAAGAAACGGCATTAGTCTTCAATTTTAGGATCTGAGCAAGCGGGGATATTGAAGTTCTGATCCAAAATGGATAGTTTAAAGCAAAAGTGTTTGCGCCGGTCTGTATATTAAGCTGCTCGTATGCACGGAGGTCATAAATTACATCTTGCCTTAACGTAACTCCGTACTCTTCCAAAATTTGCTCCAAATTATGATTTATTACCACCGATGTAAAATCGTTATTTACTAAAATCTTATCGAGTAAAAAGACTACACTCCCGCCATTATTTAAATATGTCCTGACTGCGCTAATTGTTTCTACTTCAAGCGGTTCGGTGGGCCCGGCAATTATCAAAACGTGAATATTTTGATCAATTTCCTTGATCTCGTCGCTCAAAAAAACCGGCTTTAAATTAAATTGCTTCGACAATTCCTGGTTTAAATATTTGTAGTCGTCGTAAATACTTTTTTCATTATTTCCTGATAAAAAGCCTAAGGTTTTTTTATCTTTGCTTGTCAATTTGTAAATCAATGTTGTTAACTCGTACTCCAAATCTGCAGTTCCCTGAATAAACGGAATAGCCTCGGTTCTATTTTCACTATTAATAGTTATTCCAAGGTATCCTTCCTTCGACTGCAGCTCATCTTGCCCGATAATGTTAAATTGCGCTCTTTGTATCCCGGATGCTAATGCTTTTTGTTCCTCATCTTCGGATACAGAAGGATCTTTTTGTTCATAAATAATTTTACTTTTTGAAGTATTTTTATAGTCCTCTAATACATACTGTGTCTCACGCAGGATCGGCGCATATTGAGCTGGAAGGTTTTTTGAAGCATACAAAGTTAAGGTCACGGGAGTATCTAGTTCGAGTAAAACTTTTTTGGTTGCGCCAGAAAGTGTGTAAATCTTGTTCTGCGTAATGTCTAACCTTAAATTAATTATCGATAATACTCCGCCCGCAATTATCAATGAAGTTATAAGAAAACCTCCTAACTGAATAGCAAATAACTTTCTTTTTAATTCGTTGGATTTTTGTTTGAAAATTTGTAAATTTGCTTCATAAAGAAATAAAGCAACAAAAATAATAAAAAATAAAATATCACTCAAGGTCAGAATTCCACGCGAAAGTGCGTTGTAGTGATTGGCTAACGAAAACTTTTCCAAAAAACTTCCTACCGTAGACGGGAGGCTAATTGTGACTAATTCCGTTCCAAAAACCACAAAAATAAATCCGGAAAAAACTGTTAGTAAAAGCGAAGCAATTTGGGAAGAAAATAATGAAGAAATAAAAATTCCCAAAGATACCAGTGCGGCTGAAAAGAATAGAGCGCCAATAATTTGGCTGGCATAAATCCCCCAATCCAAAGGTCCGTAGTTATTAAATGAAATAGCCAACGGCAGAGTAAATAATAAAACAACACCAACAAACAAGAATGTGCTTAAAAATTTACTTAACACTAATTCCCAGATCTTTACCGGATGAGTGAGAATTAATTCTAACGTACCGTCGTCTTTCTCTTTGGATATCGCTCCCATTGTCAGTGCCGGTATAAAAATTAAACTTATCCACGGAAAAAGATTAAATAATGTAGCTAAAGACGATTCGCCTATAACAAAAACATTTCGGAAGAAAAGAAATTCCCAAATTAGCAGAAATACTATTCCCACTACATAAGTCGCGGGGTTATCTACAAAGCCAACCAGCTCCTTGCGTATCAAAATTAAGATATTTCTAAAATTTATTTTTTTCATCTTGTTAACTGCTTAAATATTTCTTCCAAGTTGTGTCCCTTTTCGGTAAGTTCCCAAACTTTCCAGTTATTTTCTTTTGCCAAATCAAATAATGCTGGTTGAATTACTGAATCAAAATCTACAATAAGTTCCACTTTGTACCTGTCATCCGAAACTTTAGTAAATTTTACTTCCCTAATATCATTAAGTTTTTTTATTTGTGATTCAACTTTCTTTCCTTCAACTTCAAAGAATATTGTTTTCACGTTCAGTGCGGATTTAGAAATTTCACTTATCGAGCCGTCTCCTACCTTTTGCCCTTTATTAATTATTACGATTCTGGAGCACATTGATTCAACCTCTTGTAAAACGTGCGTACTAATTAAAACCGTATGGTTAATTGATAATTCTTTGATTAAATCCCGTATTTCAACTCTTTGAGATGGGTCGAGACCTTCTGTAGGTTCGTCCATAATCACAATTTCTGGTTTATGTATAAGAGCCGATGCAATACCAACTCGTTGTTTAAACCCTTTTGATAACTCGCTAATAGGGCGGTAAAAAACTTTAGACAAATTCGCAGACTTAACAACAAAATCTAGTGCATCTTTTAGATCAGTATTTTTTATGCCTTTTAAAGATGCGGAGTATTTCAAGAAATCCGAGACGATCATATCCTTGTATAAAGGGTTATTTTCAGGCAGATATCCGATTAGCTTAAGAGCACCTATCGAATCTTTTTTAATAGAAATTCCGTTTACCAAGACATCGCCGGCATCAGGATGAAAAAATCCCGTCATTATTCGCATTGTCGTGGTTTTTCCTGCACCATTAGGGCCTAACAAACCCACAACTTCACCGTTTTTAATCGAAAACGATAGATCGTCGACTGCTTTTATATCATCAAAAGATTTAGAGATATTTTTAACTTCAATCATATATTTAACGGGCGGGAATTAACTCTTTAACAACTGTTCGAGTTGAACAAAACCTCCAATTACCCCCGACTTATCCTCAAATGCAGACTTCACTATTTTAGGCGGGGCAAAGAAATTGTAATCCTTCAATTTGGAAGAAACCCCGTCTATAAAATACTCAAACTTATCGGAAATTCCGCCGCCGATAACTATTATATCCGGGCCCCACAACAAGACAATATTTGAAATACCAGTCGCCAGATTGTTTCCATATCTCAACCAAATTCCCCGATCAACACACGTGTCGGCTTTTTGGCCATATAAATTTTCAAAACTTAAACCGGATGTATATGCTTCCAGACTACCGACGTATCCCAAATTATCTGAAGCGGTGTTGTCAAAGTTAATTATCATATGTCCGGGCTCAGACACTTTTCGATTTTTATTTATTTCACTATTTTCTATTAATGCCCCGCCTACTCCCGTACCTAGAGTTAAGTAAGCTACAGAATAGTACCCTACTCCGGAACCGCGCACAGCCTCGCTTAATGCACCTAAAGCGGCATCGTTTTCTAAGACCAGCTTACTCCCCGAAAACGCCGATAATAAATCAGACAGCAAAACGCCATTGAGTTCCGGATAATTTGGGGCTCTTTGGATTGCTGAAGTTTCCCGAACTACTACACCCGGAACACCGACACAAATGCCTTCTATCGGTCTACCACCAGCAAGTATATTAATAGTTTCTTCGATCTTAGCTTTTTGTTCGGGTAAAGAATGTATTGAATCAAATATCGTTAGCTCTGAAATATCCTTAAGATTTTCTGAAGAAGCTATTCTAGTGTTTGTTCCGCCTATATCTATTGAAATATACATATATCTACCGAAAGTATACCTAAAATTTTTGCTTATAAGCAAAGTTTGCGTGTGGTAAACTTTGCAACCTTAAAATTAAACACTATAATGTACAAATGACAAAGAAATCTACATTTATTATAGCCTCTTTATTCTCATTAATTGGTTTTCTAGCTCTTACAAGTACTGCCTCGGCTTTTAGTGCTGAAGAAAGCGGATGCACACGCCCCACAGAAAAAAACAGCGAACAAATTGAAAACTATAAAGACTGCATCAGAGAATACAAAGAAAAATATAGAGAAGAACATGAAGAAAAAGTACGCGAACTTAAGCGTGAACGTGAAGAAAAGAAATTAGAACTCAAAGAAAATATAGCCGAAAGATGTAACTTAACCGAAGAGAAAGTAGACGAGAAGATTGAACAATTCAGAGAGTCGCAAGCTAAACATTTGGAAAGATATGAAGCACTAAAGGAAAAGTTAGCTAACCTAATAGCCAGACTTGAAGAAAATGGCTACGACGTTACTGAATTGCAAAACGATTTAATCGTTCTGGAAGAAAAAATTGCAGTACTATCCGAAAAATTTGAGGCTTTTGTTGTTCAATTAGAAGAAACTGCAGACTATGAGTGCGGTAATTCAGACGGAAATTTTGTAGCGGCCATGAAAGAAGCAAAAGATGCTTTGGCAGAAGTTCGAACAGCGACATTGGATGTTAAAACTTATTACGTTGAGACTGTTAAACCAGACATTGTTGCTTTAAGAGATCAGATTCGCGAAACATCCAAAGAAGATTCGAGGATGCTAAAGCCGTCAAATAGTATTAATTGACGATCGATCAAAGTAATTAATTATAAAGGTTTTAATTAACATGAACGAGGAAAATCAGACAGATCAAGTACCGATGCAGGAACCAGTACAACAGCCCGTGCAAGAACCGGTACAACAGCCAATGCAGAACCAAATGCCTCCTGCAGCGCAAGCTCCGCAAATGCCTAAAGCGCCTGCGGATAAATCAAATTTTTATTGGGCAATTGCTCTTTTAGCAATGGCCTTGTTCTTTGCTTTTGGAGTACTTCTAACTTATCTTGGATTAACCAAAAAATTTATGTTCAATGAGCCTCTCGAGAAGGTTCAAACCAATGAGAACATGATGTATATCAACGAAACACAAGAAAGTACCGCCCCTGCGGACGACTCTTCAAAAACACCTGAGGTAGTTACCGATGAGTTGTTGGAAGATTTAGATGAACTTGAAAATACCGATGTAGAAGGTGCTTACGACGAAAGACCTCTAGACGAGATAAAATAGTCTATCATTTTGCACCTGCGGTGCAAAAGAAGGGAGACTCTGGTAGCAGACCAGAGTACTTCACTTAGTTCGTTCCATCATGAAAATCAAAAGGGACTCCAGAATATTCTGGAGTTCTTTGTCTTTGGTAATACTTGGAATATATTTTTTACCTTCTTCGACATAGTTCCAACCAAGAGTTGTAACATAATCTTTTGAACCGGCATCAATCAATGTTTGTTTTACTGACTCGGCTTCTTTTTCAGAGATATCTTTTTTCCCGATAAAACTGTTAAGGGTCTTTATCTGTTTCTCTGAACCGTTCTTCCTTAGATGCAAAATAAGCAAAGTGTTTTTACCTTCCACAAAATCAGATCCAACAGGTTTACCAAGTTCAACTTCTTCTCCGAATGCCCCAAGTAAATCATCCTGAATCTGAAATGCCCAACCAAGACATTTTGTGTACTCTTTTATTGCTTCGATCTTAGCTTCATCTTTCTCGCCTGCTAACGCAGCCCCCAATAACATTGGGAGGCGCGCGGAATAGTCGCCGGACTTAATCCAAAGCATATTTAATATATCTTCTTCTGTGACATTCTCATTTCCTGTTAGTGTCAGATCCATTACTTGGCCGTGAACTAAACGTCTTGCAGAATCCGTAAATATTGCTGATGCTCTCTTTATGTTTTCAATTGGAAAATCTGAATTAACAAGAAGCTCCCACGACAAAAAATATGCAAAGTCGCCGACGTTTACCGCCATGGTGTTACCATAATGATCCGCAGGAATTTTAACTTTCAAATCCTCGCCAATACGTTCAAACTCTTTATGAACTGTTTTAATTCCACGTCTAAAATCGGAACTATCCATAAAATCATCATGTACTAAAATTCCTGTATGAAAAATCTCAATAAAAATACTTGTCTTTTTTATCTTCTCTATCTCAGTTCCGCCACAGGCAAGATATGCTAAATTTATCAGTCCAGAACGTATTCCTTTACCTTGTAAAGCTATCTCTCTAAATTTGTTTATAAGTTCGGAGGGAGTTTCGCCCGATTTTTTTGCTTCCTCGGCTTCTTTTCTAAGCAACTCATCAATATATGGGTAAATCTCTAGGGTGTATTCCTTTAAATATTTCTTTCCAAGTTGTCCGTCCATTACCGCTTCAATTTAATGGATAAATAGTAAATATGCAAGAAGCGCTGAAAAACCCCGACGGTTAGGCGTCTTGTGAGCTTAGGCAAAATCATTTAGACTTAATCTGATATAATCGGGGGTGATTATGCCAGCTGAAACGACAAATATACCTAATATGATTACACATGTAGCGATTATTCCGGATGGAAACCGTCGCTGGGCCAAAGAAAAAGGCCTTCCAACACTGGAAGGGCATAGACGTGGCGCGGAAAACTTCGAGCGTCTCTTAAATGCGTCTAGGGACATGGGAATCAAATATTTCACTTCCTGGGCCTTCTCAACGGAGAACTGGAAAAGAACTGAGGAAGAAAACGCCTATTTATTCAATTTAGCCCGAGAATTCACCAAAAAATACAAACAGAAGTTTATATCAGAAAAGGTAAGATTTGTGCATTTAGGCCGTAAAGACAGGATCCCGGCCGATATTGTTCAAATTTTAAACGAAATGGAAGAAGAAACTAAGCATTTTACCGGTTTTACAGCGGCAATTGGCATGGATTACGGTGGTCACGACGAGCTTTTAAGAACAATCAAAAGGCTAAACGAGCTTGGACTGGAAGTAACTGAAGAGAATATTGAGAAAAACCTTGATACAAAGGGCATTCCGGCTCCGGATTTGATTATTAGAACAAGCGGTGAGAAGAGATTAAGTGGATTTATGTCGTGGCAATCGGCTTATTCAGAATTTTACTTTCCAAATGAATATTTCCCTGATTTCGGCCCGGCAGAGCTTAAAAAGGCTGTTGATGACTTTATGTCCAGAGACAGAAGGTTTGGCGGCGATACTCCTCAGAAATAACCTACAACAACGACATTTTCGCAGAATTTCAGGCTATAACAACAAATTTAGGATAAAACTATCAATAAAGGGTTAGCTGACTCTCTTGTATTTCTTCTTGATCTTGCGCTTCATTTTGTTCTTTTGTGCGTCTTTTTTCTTTTTTCTTATACTCATAACACGGGTATTCTCCCAAAATAAAGGCAAAATATCAAGCACTAGACTAGCTGTTGACCAGTTTTACGGAGAAAATGATCCTTTTGGTGTTACCTTCCTCATCGGTAATCTGCATTGAACCACTCTCTTTATAGTAATCGGCAAGCTCCTGAGCCAAAATTTCCTTATTTTCTTTAATCTCATCACGTGCCTTTTTGATCTGGTCCTGCAAATCTCGGACAGTAGGTGAGGCTAAGATTTTGTCTTTCTTTGTTTTGTTCTCATCTTTGACTTTCGACATTTCCTCTTGGAACTGCTGATATGCAGCGTCGTTGTCCAAAGTGTCTTCGAACATGGTACGAATTTTATTTAAATCATCTTGGATATCGGATATTATTTTTAATCTTTTATTTATTGTTTCTATACTCATAGCCTAAATAGTGTATCACATAGTAAATTTTGACAATAACATTTCGTGATCAAAATTTTCTCCGAACAACTCATTTAGAGTACAAGAGTTTTCTTTTGTGTACTCGCCGTTTCCTGTACGAACTAACTTAGAAACAAAACCTATCTTTCCAAGTTTCTTTACAATATCTTGCGACAGCGATCTAACATACAAACCACGGGAAAGCTCTGCGCAAAATGCAGCGGTCTGCACGTCCCAATTTGTATTCTTTGATTTAAATTCTTTCCAGTTTTGTATTATTTCTTTTTGACGATACTCGCCTTTTTTGACTTGTTCTATTTTTGCAATAATTTCGTCAACTAACGAATAAAGTTTGGAGTTCCCCAAATCACTGCATTCAATTTTATATATTTTTCCAGATTTTTCCGGAAGTTCTGGAATTGTTAATTTTTCTTTTGGATATAAAAATAGTTTTTTGCTATTAACTTTTCTTGCTGAGTAAAGAGGTACTTTTTGTGTGTAATCACCGACAAAACCCTTTACAACTAATTGCAAATCACCAAGAGTTAGCTTTTCTGAACCATTGTTATACTCAGTAATCAAACCCATTCCGTCATAAGAATCCGTGGCAATTCCCAATGATATTTCAAATTCATATTCCTTATGAAAGTCAGTAAATTTGGATTTATTAAATCTTTCGCTTCCTAAAAGAACAAGAATCACGCCCTCCGCAAGAGGATCCAAAACGCCGGTATGAGTAGCTTTCATCCCATACTTTTGTGCTACAGCAGAGGTAATTTGATAGGTTGAGTAACCTACCGGCTGCCAAATTGGGAGTATTTGATTCTGAGGATTTTTTGCCTTAATCACGCGGTTATTTTATCATTGGAACATGAAACTAGTAAAAGGCAACAAAACGTTAGATATAGACGAGTCCGAATTAGATAAAATTATCGCAGGTTTCAAACGAACTGAGATAGATCTGGGCACAGGAGACGGCAAATTTGTGTACAAAAGTGCTCAACGAAATCCCGAAATTTTATATATAGGCATTGATCCGAGCGAAAAACAACTTGAGATTTATGCAAAACGCACGGCCAGAAAAAGACTTAAAAATGCATTATTCGTCTTGGGTTCCGCGGAAATTTTACCAAACGAACTAACCGGCAAAGCAGACAAATTAAACATCATACTTCCATGGGGGTCGCTTCTTCAATTGGTTGCAAAACCAACTCAAGACGAACTTAAAAAAATTAAAGGACTACTTAAACCTCATTCTGAATTAATTATTGTATTTGGCTATTCGCCTGAACTGGAACCCTCTGAGGCAAAAAGATTAGATCTACCTGAAATAACTGAAAGGTACATAAAAGCAGATGTTTTACCAGAATTTATAAAGTGTGGATTTGAAATAACTAAGTTGGAAAAACTGCAGTCCCATCAACTTGAAGAATTTGATTCAACCTGGAGTAAAAAAATTAGATTGACTAGCTCCAGACCGTTGTTTATCATGCAAGCTATCCTCAACTAGAAAAACCGGTGCGAAATAAGAAAGGAGACCTAGAATGTGTCTAGATGTACGGTACACAACGTATGAGATTGAATTGAGCGAACAAGGCGCCAAACATAGTGGCCAAGTTATGATCCGGCTTTTTGAATGCGGCGAGGTAGCCAGAGTGGAAAATACGGTAACCCTGAAGGCTGGGAACATTTATAGAGCTCAGGACGTACTTACTGAACTTTTCTTCGAAGGTTACTTTGTGAGCTGGAACAAAACCGAACCTTCAGTACTCAAGGATCCGGCATAGACAGATGGCTTTGTTTAGAGTGTAAATGCGAAATTTGCATACTTTAAACAAAGCCATTGTAGTTTTAAACCTGCGAAATCACAACGCCGCATTTTTCTTGTGGTATTATTTATTTGATGCCTATTAATCCGCTAAAAATTAACGTTTTACCAGATCCATTACCAATTAGAAAACTCATCGGCCCAAGTTTTATTATTTTAGGACTAGGCTTAGGCAGTGGTGAATTAATTTTGTGGCCATATCTATCCGCAAATTATGGAATGGGAATTATCTGGGGAGCACTTCTTGGAATTACTTTTCAATTTTTTATGAATATGGAAATTGAAAGGTATGCGCTAGCACACGGTGAAAGTATTTTTGTAGGTTTTGCCAGAAAACTTAGATTTCTGCCGCTTTGGTTTATTATTTCAACCTTTGTTCCGTGGATTTGGCCGGGGATAATTGCATCATCAGCAAAATTATTAGGTTCGCTTCTTGGAATAGCCGAAACAAAATATCTGGCGATAGGGCTTTTACTCCTAATCGGAACTATTTTAACTTTAGGACCTGTGCTATACAAAACCGTAGAAACTCTTCAAAAAACCTTGATATCAATCGGCGTGCCTTCAATTTTTATCTTGGCCATAATTTTAGCTGACAAAGCTGACTGGCAGGCACTATTTAAAGGTGCTGTAGGAATCGGCGAAGGCTTTATGTTTCTACCTGCCGGAATTTCAATATCGTCATTTTTGGCTGCACTGGCGTATGCGGGTGCCGGCGGAAATCTTAATTTAGCACAATCTATCTATGTTAGAGAAAAAGGATACGGCATGGGTAAATACACCGGAAGAATTACCAGTTTGTTAACCGGCAAGAAAGAAGATATAAATTTATACGGTTCCACATTTGAAACAACTCCTGAAAATGTGGGGAAATTTAAAATTTGGTGGAAAAATATCAACATCGAGCACTTCATACTTTTCTGGGCAACCGGTACCGTCACTATTTTGCTCCTAGCACTTCTGGCATATTCTACAACACATGGGATGACAGGTATTGCAGAAGGACTTAACTTTGTTCTTTTAGAAGGAAAAGTAATAGGCCAAACTTTATTCCCTGCCGTCGGTGCGTTTTTTATTTTGGTTGCAGGACTTACGCTTTTTGGAACGCAGCTTACAGTTTTTGATGCAACCAGCAGAATATTATCCGAAAATTTACTTTTAGCCTCTAACGGCAAACTTAAAGAGCAAAAAATACCTGCGGTCTATTACACGGTTTTATGGGCACAAATCTTTTCAGGCATCGCAATATTCTTATTCGGACTTACCGAACCGCTCCAACTATTAACAACTGCTGCAATACTAAATGCCTTTGCGATGTTTATACACACGGGACTAACTCTTTGGACAAATATGACCTTGTTGGACAAAGCGTTACGACCAAGTATTTTTAGGTTTTCCGCAATGATTGCCGCTTTCCTTTTTTATGGTGGATTTAGCTTGTTTGTACTTATAGACAAGTTGTTTTAGAAAATCTATCATCAATATGTATTTATTTATGCGAAAGCAGAAAGAAGTGACTCGAGCCGAGACACTTTAATTTTGGAAAAGATATGAACACACAAACATTTATAGGATTTCGTGAAGCAGTAAAAAAGGCATTTGACCTTTCTTTTGTAAATCAGAATCTTGGCTACTACGTAAAAGTTATTTTGCTTGTAAACGTAATTTTTGCGTTAGTTGCAGGTATATTTATGGTGCCATTATTTTTTGTGCAGGCAAAAACATCTGTTGATAGGGCGAATTCGTTCACCAGCTCGTTTAATACCAATCAACAATTAAAAATTGACGAGCTTAATGCTGTAGAAAACCTCTCAGACGGGACGTTTACACCGGACGATTTTACTCAGCCAACTCAAAACACAACTTTTGACACGGCATACTCTTCAAACTACGAATCAAGCACACCTTTCGTACTTATCGCAACTTTAGTCGGCATGGTTGTCGCATTTGTTGTAGCCATGATGCAGTACAATGTTTCAATCATGACGGCATTAAACATTTATAACAGTAATCTGGCCGGCATAAAAGGTATGCTCAAAACAGCTCTTTTCAGAAGCTTGAGCATGTTCTTCCTGCTAGTCGTTTATGGTTTAGTGATTCTTATTGGATTGTTATTGTTCATAATTCCAGGAATTGTATTTGCTGTGAGATTTGGTTTTGCTCCTTATGTCATGTTGGATGAAAACAAGGGGGCACTTGCATCAATGAAGGAAAGCTGGAGACTTGTAAAAGGTAACACGCTTAATGTCTACCTTAAGTTGATTGGTTTCACAATAACAATATGGTTTCTTGCACTTCTACTTAGCCCTGTTTTAGCGTTAGGTATGTACACTGGAATCTCGGCATTACTTCTGTTCATAGGTCAGCTTGTCTTTATGTTGTTCAGCGTGGTGCTATATAAGGATCTTAAGAGGATTAAAACTGCACCAGAGCCGTTTGCAACCCCACAGGTAACGCCAGAAACTGTAGCTACGTTATAAGGGCATTTCCGCACCGAAAATGATAGAATGTATTGGTTTCGGTCGGCGGGGTGTGAGCGTTGCTTCACCCACGACTCACGTTCGTTCGTCGGGGTGTAGCGCAGTTGGCTAGCGCGTTCGCATGGGGTGCGAGAGGTCGCAGGTTCGAGTCCTGTCACCCCGACCAGAGAAAAATTGTGGGAATTTCTACTTACAGAAGCAGTAAATGTTACAGTTCTAAGTTTTGGCAACAAAACAAGATAATTTGAACTTTTTCCCTATAAATACTTAGATTTAACAAGATGAATTACCTCCTGTGTTTCCATAAGGTATCGTTCCAGCAACTCAGGTCGATATTTCTTGAGCATCCTACGTATACCTAATCTAGATAGATTTAAATACAAAGGTAGCAACTCCTTTTCCTGTTGCGACAAAGCTCTAGTATGAGTATAGCTTTGCATAAAGTTGTCTATATACGATAGAGAAACATTATACAATTTATGGTGGTCATAAGTAGAAATAATTAACGTTGCCAATTCTTCGATAAACATCCCTCTACGGATATCGTCAAAATCGAGTATTCCTGCGATATTGTTTTTCCGAAACAAGATATTACTGAATATCAGGTCTCCGTGGATCAAGTGTTTAGGTAATGCTTCTATTTTGGATACTGTTTCTTCGTACAACCTATAAACTTCAGAGAGACTACAGTATAGATCAGGATCCTCAGATCCTATTTTTTCTTTTAGGTATTCAAAGGGATTTTTGGTGGGAAACACTCTTGTTTGCTCACTAGGATAACCCTGAGAACTCTTATGCATGTTTGCCATTAAAGTCCCGAGGTTCATAAATTTTTTATCGTTTAGGTTGTATCTACCATCCACTCCATCAATATAATTCATCAATACAACATACGTATCGTTGTATTTTGAAATTAGCTCTCCTTTTTTGTTTGGTACGAGTTCAGGTACTGGGACACCATTGTTTCTCAAATATGCTACAAAAGACCACTCAGCCCTTATTGTTTTTCCAAAATTTTCATCGTATTCTTTTTCCCTCTTTTTATTGGTGTATATACGCAGAACATATGCTTCATCTCCTTTGGAAACATAAACAGTAGTGTTTCTAAAACCCCCATATAAACGAGCAATCTTTACCTCATTACCCTCAAAATAAAGAGGTAACACCTGCTTAACCAATTTGGCATCAAACTTTTTGTTCTTTTGAATAGTTCTGTAATCAATTATATGATGATTAATACCCTTCACATTAACTATTATCGCACAGGATAATATTTAACTAGGAATGTCATTTTCGAATTTCGTATGAAAATAGTTATAAACATCGTTCCGTATACTCGACCAGTAACAGTCTTGTATAAGGTCCGGTAATCATTTACCATAAAATGGTGATTAATAAGCTTACGATCATCCTATTATTTATATTAATCTTAGTAACAGGCCTTTTTTACTATTTAAACTACACCCAAAAACAAACTACACATTTACCTTCCACGTCTGTCGTATCTGACACGAAAAATATTACAAAACCAAGTGAAAAAAACATTACTCAAATAAAATTTCAATTACCAAACAATTGGGATAAAAAAGAAAAAACATACAATGACGGCTCAGTTAAAGTCTCTGTCGATCCCTTGAAGGTAAAATTTGATGAAGCTGCAATACCAGAAGAAAAAAGAGCGGGTCTGGTGGAAATAACGTACAACCTCAGTAATATTGCTAGCACGATCGACACTAGTGATTTAAAACAAGTCTACATTGGAAAAAATTCGGCGCTAATATCCTTTGTTCGAGATGAAAAAACAGGGGCCGATCTTCCTAGCTCGGAAAATGCAAACAAGCATATAATCAACTATTACATTCAGGAAGGAAATAAGACTACAGTAATCCTATCGTATGTATCAGACCTGAACGAAGAATACCTAGAAGAATTTAATCAAATAGTATCTTCACTGGAGATTCTAAAGTAGTTGTAAGCTTCGACCACAAAGTACCAGAGAATTTCCTAAACTTGGAAATCTAATTAATTTAAAGTCTCAACATACCTCTTAAAATTATCAAGAATAGCTTGCCAACCGGATCGTTGTAACTCTTCGGAATTTTCATCTTCGGGATCAAATGTTTGTGTTATTTTTACACCGTCGGGGGTTTCCTCAAACACTGCTTTAACGTGCCTGCCGTCATCCATGTCGTATTCAATAAGTTTATGTTCCTCTACGGCGGTATAAGTTCCCTCAAAATCAAAACCCGCACTTTTGTCTTTTGCCGCCATAGCCGTTCTGAATCTGCCTCCTACGCGAAGGTCATTCTCGGCACTCGGTGCTTCCCACGTATCAGATGCAAAAGCCCAGTTGGTAATATGTTTTGGCTCATTCCAACACTCCCAAACCTTAGAGATTGACGACATTACACTTGTTTGTATTGTTATTGGATCTCTCATGAACGTTCGGTAATTTCCTTTAGGCTTTTTAGTGCCGCAGGCCACATAGCATCGAACATTTCGACATACTCTTCGACAACGTCCATATCTATTAGCAATTCGGTCATACCATCTTTTTCTCTAAAGGTATAATTTTCATATGCAGGCGACCATTTTTGTGCTTCCTCGCCGGTTGTGTCTTCTACCCCGTTTTTTATAAGTCCCCTGTGCTCTATTGAAAGAAATTCATACTCTTTATTCTCTGCAACCCTGCTAACCATACCGCCTTCTTTACCGGTTTCCGGATCGGGACCTAAAAATAACATTTTTGACCCGACGCTCCAATCACCAACATAATAGGATCCAGGATTAAAAGCCGCGGTCCATTCTCGGTACGTTTTATCGTCAAGCATTGTGCGCCAAACTTTTTCTTTAGGAGCATTTATTAGGATTGAATAATGTAGTTTTTGCATAACATATATATATTAACATCTATATTCATCAAGAAAAATATTTAAAACGCAAAAGACCCTGAATCCCGAAAGTTCTTGTAAGAATTTTCGAAAATACAGGGTCTTGTTGGTTATTCCGACTGTGCGGGATTTTCGTACCAAGCTACCAAATACGTCAGGTATTTTCGCCACGCTTCCCTCACCCTTTCGGTGGCACTAGATACCAAAGCTAGGTACTCAGATCTTGCGCCAGACGCCTCGCCGTATAAAAAATGGCGCTCGTATTCCGGCGTGAGAGAGCTTTCCGCCGCCAGTGCGTTGGCCTGTTCAGCAAGAGATAGCACTTCGATTTTCAACAACTGCTGGTGCTCTTCCTCGGTCAAGTCCATCTCCTCTACTACCTGCTTGAAAAAATCAGGCATTTGATCTTCCATCGTATTCCTCCTTTTTATTATTCTTGGATGCTGCTGATTTTACGCCGAAACAGCGTTAAATTCAACCTGTAGTAATTTGCACCAGGAGCTACAGAAGCCTAAGTTGTCTTGGGTCATTGTTCGGATTGTATTTCTTTGATCTTCCATGCCCCGAAGGTACTTTTCCATCTTTAAGAATCTCATCTGCACCACTGAAACCGGTCTCCTTGAACGCATCCATCAAATACACGTATGTCTGAGTGGCATGATTTTTTACATACGCCATTACAGAAGTATGTCCATAATTGTCCGTTTCGTTCTTTAGTACATCTTCAAGCACCTGCCGACCTCCACGCCATGAATAATATCGTGGGATTTTTACATCATTGTCCGTACGCCATTTCCACTCTCTAACAATCACGCTAACCTCGTTGTTTTCAAAAAAATCAAGAAACACATGTGCTTCTGAAAACCAATGATTGTTAAATTCTTGCGCATATAAAACTGCGTACGAGTTTCCGATTACAGCTTCTTTAGCAAGCCATTCCAGAAACTTTTTCCTGCCAATACTTGCACGAAGTAATCTGAATGCCATTCTCGCTCCCTCCTTGTTTGTTTAGTTGAAAGTACCCGAATAATATCACAGGCACGGCGTGCGCGCACTTTAACATATAGACAACTAGTCGTTGGTTAATATCTATACATTTACTATAATGAAACGGTGAAGGCCATAAGAATATTTTTATTTTTTCTATTTACATTCATCGTAGTATTAACAGCGTTTGTTGTATTCAATCAAGCGCAGGTTAATAAAATCACCGGATCGGGATTACAATTCTTAAATTTTCAACTCAATGGAAACAATAAAATGATTAATGACTATGAAGTGGAAAATTGCGATATCTACATCATTGACGAGCACGAAACAAGAAGGAGAGTTGCCGGTTTTGCCGGTATCGGCGGGGATGAAAAAAATTGTCCAACAGATCCTTCAATTAGTTTATCTTTTTCAAATAAATATTTAGCATTTACAGATGTTTTGGGGGGAGTGGATTCTGCAGTTAAAATTTATTCGATCGAGATGGATACTGTTACAACTTTATACGTGTATGGTACTTCCTCTGTCTTTGATATTGAGTTTACATACGATGATATTTTGGCTGTTTTGAATGGCTATCCAAATACTTTTTCGGAACAATATGTAATCTTTTATGACATTGAGGCGTTGTACGGTAATTACGCACAAAATGTTAATAAAGATGCACAGGCACCTGATTATTTTAAGGTAACTGATGAATTTCAGAAAACCCATGTCTTGCCAAATGTCCGAAGAAATTACACTTCTTTGATCATTACTTCAGGAAACATTGTAGCTGTTGCCGAAAAGCTACAAGGAGAAACGACCGACCGAACTGAAGAAGTTCCGTACGAAGAATATTCATTTAAAAATGCTGAGCCTTTAGAAATTCCTGTAACTCAATAATTTTATAACTTTTTCTGAAATAATTACCCAAATTTGCTTGATATAACTGAAGGTAGTGATATACTGGCATAATGTCTGAAGAAATAAATCAACAAGAAACAATAAACGAACAAACTAATAATTCCGGCCTCACAAAAAAGATGAAATTTTCCCTTCCAAGCATGCCAAGATTGTCTAAAAGCAACATGAAGATAGTTGCTCTGTTGGTAATCGCAGCACTTTTAGGCGGCGGATTTTATTATCTTAAAGGTTACGTAATTGCGGCGACAGTAAACGGAGCACCTATTTCCAGAATTGCCCTCATTAAAGAACTGGAAAGACAGGGTGGCGAGACTGTTTTGGACTCCCTGATAACCGAAACACTAATTACTCAAGAAGCAGCAAAGAAAAATGTTGATATTACTCAAGCTGAAATTGATACAGAACTGCAGTCAATAGAACAGAATACTTTAGCAGTAGGCATGACCCTTGATGATGCTCTAGCTCAGCAAAATATGACAAGAGAGCGCTTGATAAAAGAAATTAAACTGAATAAACAATTGGAAAAACTTGTTGAGGGCAGCATTACAGTATCAGATGAAGAGGTTGCTGCTTACATGGAAGAAAATAAGGATGCATTACCTGCAAATACTGACGAAGAAACCCTCAAGAATCAGGTGCGAACAACTTTGAGACAGCAAAAGTACGGGCAATCAATCCAGGAATTGATAGCAGCATTGAAACAAAACGCTAAAGTCAATTATTACGTCACATACTAAAGCTCATTCTTAGATAAGTCGGTCGATTTCGCGATACAATTTAACCATGAACCTGCATTTTGTATGCACAGGAAATATTTTCAGAAGCAGACTGGCCGAGGCTTACGTAGCTTCTTTACTCTTTGATAGAAAAATTAGAGATGTTCACATTTCATCAAGTGGAACTTTAGCTCATAGAAATAACAACGGCCCGATAGCTTGGTACACTTTGCGAATACTCCACAACAATCGGCTGACGGATTTCATGTCTCCGGATTGGCAAAAAACAACTAAAAAAGACATTCAGGAAGCAGATTTTGTAATTTATATGAAACAGATGCACCTAGATCACTGCCAAGTCGAACTTGGCGTGAAAGCCAAAAATATGATTATTTTGGATGTTGATGACGTCTTTCCCTCAGAAATACTAAGTAAATTTGAAGATAGATACCAAGGTGAACTAGAAGTGATGAAAGAAACAGATAGGGTATTTGAGATTTTGAAAACAAAGCTTGATAAATTTATTGCCGATATTTTCTAGTTTACTCGTAGTTACAAATAGAATTATTCCATAATCCATTTTCCTGTTTGCGTGCGTCGTCCTCGGCCTTTATAAATTCCACTTGCTGCTCGTAAGGTTTGTCATAAGTGTATTCATGAGCATAGCCCTCAGCAATTAGATATAGGTTTATATTTGTACCATCTTCAAGATAGATGTACCTCAACAGCCTTTCATAACGATCCTTATTCTGCTGAGTAGGATCAGATTCCAACCGGATTTGTTTGCCTTCAAGTAACTCCTTTGATTTATTCGACGCTTCTACACCAAAGCACTCGATTTCTTTTCTAGGATCGGAAGTTTCCGGTGTATCTACACCAATTAATCTTATTTTCTGGAAACTTCCGTTATTTTCAATTTCTAGGGTGTCCCCATCAATTACTCTGGAAACTTTGTACAGCTGACCGTCCTTGAAGTCTGTTGATGAGAGTACTTGAGACTCTTTTGGAGTTTTTTCCGTCTCGGAAGGCATTATTCCTACACTAAAAAGGAATATTGTAAGTATAAGTAGTAAGAAAACCGGAAGATTTCTTTTATTTTTTGAAAGCATTGAGAACAGCTGACTATTGGACGGCATTATCTAATCTTAACATAGCAAACATAGCAACCGGACATTCAAAACTATATACTTTTAAACTCCAAAACTATAAGTCCTATAGTATTGACTCCTCCTCAAGCCACACATATAATTTACAGAACGCATTCAAAACAATAGAAAGGAGGAACACATGGCTCCAAACGGTAATTACGGCGAAGACCCGATCTGTAGTAAACAATCGCCCTCTGTGAAAATTACCATTGTCTGGGGAAAGAATTCAAAAGAATTTCTTATTACCCTAGGGTGGCAATTTGGCATTGTTTTAGACGCGCCGGAGGACGAGCTGTATGATTTTATGTACGAACAGATAGCTACAAAGCTTTCTGAGGTCGAGTCACAAGTCTGGCTGCAGGCGGATTTTATGCAGATTTTCGTAACAACTATGTGCGAAAATTGCGGTGGACAAGTACTGCCCCTTCTCTTCGACGTACGTGAAATGAACGAGGTATATGACGAGCCCACAGGTCCGACCATTCTTACTGAAAATGGGGAAGAGCTACCGGCGTTCATATTTGTAACCGAGGAAACCGTAGATGCTTACATGCAAGTTTTGAGAAACGTCTTGTATGGCGATAATAGCGGTGAAGAGTCCGACAAATATTACAGCACTACTGGGCAAGACATCGACATCATGCCTTCAACTTCTCAAGTTCCGGATGAGCTCAATGGGTTCTTCTTAATGACGTGAGCCACAAATATATCGTAATTTCCAAAAAGAGATTACGATATATATTTTTTAAACAGCTCTTTTGATAGGAATTATGGTATTAGCAAAGCAGCTACTGTCAAGTAAACTACCACACTTATCGTATCTTGAATAATAGTTGCGACCGGTCCGCTGGCATTTGCCGGATCTTGTTTAATTCTGTTAAAAAAGTATGGGATAAACAAACCTGTAAACAAAGAGGACAGAATTGCGAAAAAGAGTGCAATCCCCAGCGTCAGTGGAATATACGGATCTTTAATCATTAAACTAGTTAAGATATAAAGGACCAAACTGCAGACAAAACCAATTGAGGCTACGGTCGCCAGCTGTTTCCCTAAATATTTTTTAAAGTTTAGTCTCGGATTAACTGCTAAATCCCTGATTATAAAGGCCTCGACCTGCATACCCACTGCGCTGCTCATATAAACAATAAGTGGTATAAACGAAGCTAACGACAAAGTCTTTTGAAGCGTTGAAGAAAATCCGTCAATTATCTTTGCTGACCCCAAACCTCCTATTAGTCCAAATAAAAGCCACGGGATTCTATGTGCAACAGCTTGGTGTAACGGAGTTTTAATAATGTCGTCAAAATGAATACCTACATGCCCAAGTCCCGCATGTTTCATTAGAACCATTCTGGATTCCTTGTACGCGATTCTGTCCAGGGTATCTCCTGTCACAATTCCAAGAAGCTTTCCCGACATGTCCACTACCGGAACCTCTTTTATACCGTGTTTCAACGCCACATAAGCCGCCATCGCCGGCGTAGCCTCAGCACCGATTTTTATTAGATCCCTGATCATTACCTTTTCTACTTCAGTTTCCTTGTTCTTCCTAAAAAGCTCCTTAATGGATAAAACACCTTTGAGAATTCCTGCCTCATCGACAACGTAAATGTAATTTACCGTGTCGAAATCGCTGATATTTTTTAAAAGCAGCTGCTCAATGTGTCCAATTGTTGCGCCAACAGATACTACAGGAAATTCTTTAGTCATTATTTTACTTACAATTGAATGGGAATCGTGCGGAAACTCATTGTTTTCAACATTAGTTTTCATATTTTTATTCTACTATCACTGGGATTCATAACAAGAGGGGGCTGTTTAAGCCCCCTCTGGAAAATTCACGATCGAAAAAAATCAAACTTACTTGGCACTCGCCATAAAAGAATCGAGTGATTGCTTTAGAGTCTCGAATGGTACTGCGCCTGGTAATAATAAGGTCTTGCCGGTCTTGGTGTCTAAGAGAATATTTCCCGGAGTACCTGTTATACCTGCCTTAAGTCCGGATTGATAATCCGCTTCTACCGCATCTTTCATCTCACCTGAGCTCAAACACGTATTAAATGTTGCAACATTAAGTCCAAGTTCTTTTGCAATTTCAGGAAGTTTTGCAGGATCTAAACCATTGTTTGCAGGTGTTATTTCATAAACTTTGTCTATGTAAGCCCAAAATTTGTCGTTTCCACCTTGTTTAGCTGCACATTCTGCTGCCATGGATTCATTTCTGGCTTTGCTATGTAGCTGGTCAAGAGGGAAGTGTCGGTAAACCCACATTACCTTATCACCGTACTCTGTCATCATCTGCTGAGCTGTGGCGTGGAATCTCTTACAGAAAGGGCACTCTAGGTCCGAGTATTCGACAAGCGCAAATCTTGCGTTTCTGTTACCTTTTACGAAATCATCTTTGACGACAGGGTCTAGATCTTTAGCAGTTGTAGGGGCTGCAGCAGCACCTGCTGATGGTGTAGGATTGGCTCCCGTACCTACGGCAGCTGTTCCAGCACCGGCTTTTTCAAGAGTCTGTACTTTTGTCCACAACATACCGATGTAGAAGGCAGCGCCGATTAATAATCCTACTAATATCATTTGCATGATATTCTGCTCGCCTCTAATCCAAAAATTGTTTCTCTTCAGTTCCTTCATAATTTCCTCCAAAAAATTTTAATATATTTACTACTATGAATACCTCTGTGCAATTGTAAAGTAACTATCGGTTTTTATCAAGAAAAGCTCTCAGAAACACGGTATAATTACTATATGTTTATTTATAAAAGCCTGAGCTTACTGGCAAACTTTATATTTAATTTTATAGGTTTGATTCTCCTGTTAAGAATAGGTCTGAGGTTTTTAGGCGCAAACGAAGCTGCGCCGTTTGTTGACTGGATATACGATACATCGGATCCGCTGTTGAACCCATTTAGAGAAATGTTTACTACTGAACGTACGCCTGAAGGATTTGTAATTGAAATTTCATCTCTTTTTGCACTTCTTACTTACATGTTTTTGGCATTCTTTGCACAAGAAATACTCGATAACATACACGCCTTCTTTGATCAGAAAAATAAAAAGAAAGAGGTTCAGAGTGCATAAGAAACATCTGTGTCCGGATTTTTTTGCACATAAAAAGAGAGGTGCGTACTCTTATGGAATTACAGTAGATGTAGGTGACACCGAGATGATTTTTCTGACAGGGCTTGCCGCGTTGGACGAGTGGGGAAATCCTGTATATCCTGGCGATTTTACCAAACAAACTGAATACATTTTCGGGAAGATTAGAGACTTGTTAGGAGAGGCAAATGCTACTGTTAATGATATTATCCGCGTTGTTATCTACGTAACGGATATTAAAAAATTTGACGATGTTGCGAAAATCAGGGATCGGTACTTAATGGATACTAAGCCGGTAAGCACGCTTGTAGAAGTAAGTGGAATAGTAAAAGAAGGTTGTAATGTAGAAATAGAGGTTACTGCAATCAAGGATAAGTAGACTCCTAATCGGATTTTGCAAGACCTATCTCAATAGTTCTCTGACTGTGTAAGTTTTTCTTCCTGAAGATTCAAAATAAACCCTCATCATCAACTCACCCAACATTCCCATCATCATTGATTGCACACCGACAATTATTAGAAGCACGGCCAAGGTTAAAAGCGGACGATTTCCAATGCTATGACCGCTTAATTTTTCAAGCGCCAGATATGCACCAAATAATGAGCCGGTACCTGCCAATAGTAGTCCTGTAAATCCAAAAACTCTTCCTGGAAGCGCTTTAAAAGGTTTCTTGGCAAAGTAAAGCATAAAAAACAACGACATTAAGTCCAAAATTACTTTGACTGTACGTTTGTGACCGCTGTAGGCCGAGACGCCGTAATCTCTGTCTTTAAAATCAACTTCAAACTCGATCATCTTCGCGCCATATACGGTTAAATAATCAGGAATAAATCTGTGCATTTCGCCGTACAATTTAAGATTATCCACTAACACCCTTCTAAAACCTTTCATTCCTGAACCTCTATCCTGCATCGTGACGCCTGAAATCTTGCTAATTAACTTGTTGGCCAAGTTGCTCTTAGCAGCTCTTTCTGCCTTTTCATTTCCCCATCTTCCAACCCTATGTGTATTTACAAAGTCATAGCCCTGTTCCAAATATTCGATGACCCTGTTTATGTTTCCTACTGGAATTTCAAGATCGGCGGACACTGTTATTACGTAATCGCCTTCGGAAACATCAAAACCGGCCATGTATGCGGCGCTTTGACCAAAGTTAGTCATCATATTTACGCCTTTTATTTCCGGGTATCTTTCGGTGTAATCTTTTATTACACTCCAAGTGCCATCTTTACTGCCGTCGTTTACTGCAATAATTTCAAAATCAAAAGGATGATTTTTAAAAATACTTATAAGCTCGTCAAAAGTTCTGTTTATATTTTTTTCTTCGTTGTAGCAAGGGATTACTATTGATATAAGTTTATTTTTTTCCATATTTTGTCCTTAAACCATTCTACTTCTTTTCTTAAACCCTCTTCAGGTGTTGTTTTTGGATCGTATGCAAAAGCTTTTCTGGCCTTCTCAATATTTGCGTGCGTTTCCAGCTGATCACCCGGTCTTTTAGGTTGTACCACAATTTTGGTCTTCTTTCCAAGTAGTTCTTCGACTATGGCAATACCTTGACCGGTGGTAATTGCTTTATCGGTTCCTAAATTAAATATATTTCCGTTAAGACCTGACATATCATCTAAAACTTTTACCAGCCCATCAACAATGTCACCAACATAAGAGTAACTTCGCAAATGTTTTTCGCTCCCTTCGTAAAGCGGGAAGATCTTGTCGTTTAATATTGCATCAATAAGTTTTGGATAAAGTTTTTCAGGGCGTTCGCGTTCGCCGTAAACAGAAAAGAGTCTCATGGAAACTGCAGGAAATCCTTTGTCGCGGTTTAAAGCCATTATCAGCTGTTCGGCTGCAAGTTTTGTCACGCCGTAATGAGAAGTCGGCTCAGGCGCAGAACTTTCGTCGCCGATAGCATGCGAGCCATAAATAGATGAGGTAGCAATATTTACAAAGAAACTTATATCTCCCACGTCATAAACTGTTTTAATAAGGTTTTGAGTGGCAATAATATTATTTCTCAGGTATGTTTCAAAAGGAGTGTGCGCGGAAATACCCGGCTGCGCCGCTAAATGATATATAACATCTTTTCCGGCAACTATTTGGGTTAAATCGTCTTCCGCAAGATCCGCCGTGATGACTTCAATTCCTTTTTTGCTTAAGTCCTGAGTGTTTTGGATTTTTAATTCCGGATTGTAATAAGGTGTATACGCATCCAAACCAACAACATCGTGACCAAGATCAACCAGCTTTTCCGAAAGATGTGAGCCTATAAATCCTGCTGCTCCTGTGACAAGTATTTTCATATTTACATTTTAACACTATAAGTACGATATTCGGCAGTATTAAGACTTCGGACCTTGAATATTAGGTTCTCCTCCATAATCAGGATATTTCATATCTTTTAAGTCTTTTCCGTGTACCGCCCAATTCATTATATTGGCAACCGTCGCGCCAAGCTTTAAACCGGTAAACGATCCGGGACCGGGATTAGATACATATTCTGAGATGTCGTCGGGTTTTAGATTGTGCTTTTTTAAAAGTGAGTCGATTGAACCAACAATATCCATATCTCCAATTAGTTTTTCTATTACTGTATCTTTATCGTGTTCAGTCGATAAAAGCGTAAGTGATTTTTCTTTCCTGTTACTTGTATCAATGTAAATTTTGTACATATATTTTCCTGGAATTCTCATCCACGTAACTAAATTTTAGTTTTATTGTGTCGGCAGGAAGTTGCTCCTCGGCAATTTCCGGCCATTCCACAATTGTCAGCACATCTTTGTCATCAAAAAAATATTCCATATCCAGCACTTCTAATTCTTGCTTTGACTGAAGTCTATAGAAATCCAGGTGTCTAATTTCCTTAATTTCGGTTTTTCCGGAACCGTCATCGTGTGTGTATCTTCTGGCAATAACAAATGTAGGACTTTGGACTTTTGAAGTAAAACCCAAAGCCTCAACTAAAAACCTAGTAAAAGTTGTTTTCCCAGAACCTAAATCGCCATAGAGTGCGAGGACCATCCCTGGTTTTATATTTTTGGCTAACTTAGTAGCCAGTTCTTTAGTTTCTTCGGTAGAATTGGTTGTAACTTCCATATCATAATTCCGGCGAGCAGACCTCCTGCAGTATCAACTAAAATATCAAACAAACTCGGTGATCTCAAAGGTATAAAGCTTTGATGAAATTCATCAAAAAGACCGTAGGCAATTGTTAAAACCAAAGATTTAACCAAGCTTCCGGTGGCCTTAAAGTAAGCTACATATAAGGCAAAAAAGAGAAAGAAATGCCCGTTTATGTGATACGACTCCTTTCCCAGACCAACCGAATTAACCAGCTGTCCTGGTACAGAAGATACAGCAAATATTATCGCCATTACCACTAAAGCAGGCAGCCATCTATACTTTTTCACCTGTGTATTTTACCATTTTTCTCTAGTAACACGGGGAATTTCCGAACTCGATTGTGCAACGTAACCAAATCTTGATCTGCGTTATAAACAGTCAAATTTAACCTTCTAATATAGTCATCGTTGAGCTTTCGGTTCCACATAGTTATCTTGGTCGCAGTCAACTGACCGGAGTAACTATCTTGAAGATAGAAACTTATTTGATTTTTATATTTTGGCATTCCAAATATCCTTAAGCTGATTCTTTCACACAGCGGGGGAAGATTGGACCATACTTCCGAACCTTTGATCCAATCTAAAGTGTTTCGGTCAAAAATCTCTATCAAACCATGCTCTGCAACTGGACGAACTTTGATATTGCAGCTACGGGTACCGATGTTTTGAAAAATAACATCGAACGATTCGCCATCAGAAATAAAATTTGTATCAACAACCGGACTTACATTCTCCAGAGCATACAATTTCCCAAATTGGAACAGAAAGATAACTAAAAATAGGAAGGCGCGTGTAACCATTTTGTAAATATAGAAAAAAGTTGAAAAAATAAAAGACGACAGTCTCTAGCGAGAGTAGAGATTACCGCAAGTGCCAATATACCGTCATATAGTCATCGTCGTGGAAAATGAAAACTCCGTTTGCCCCGTCACCTAAACAATTTTTACAAAAGAAGGCATCTCCGTCAGCAACAGCATAAACCGGCGACCCGTATGAACCATACATATCGTATGCTGGGTGAACCTTACCTCCGTAATAAATATTTGACCAACAAGTGTGGCCAAAACCCTGTGAAACTGTTGGGTTAGAAATGGGCCATGTCCAGTTGCCGCTTCCTACTTTTTTATTGCCGGCTGATTCACATCCGGTGTCCCAGTAAACTGTTTTGGAGCTGAGTTTCTTCGATGGATCGACATAGTTTGAATAGTACCAGTTCCACCCATCAATATCTTCGAATGATGAGTATTTGTAAACACCAAAATGCAAATGATCTCCTGATGAATAACCGGTGTTTCCCTGAATTCCAATAATTTCACCTTTTTTTACTTTCCTCGCTTCCTGATTCTTTAGCACACCTACGGCGCCAAGTATTTGATTGAGCTCACGTCGGGCCTCTTCTAAAAGTTTCTGATATTTTTCTTCATCGTTTTGTGTAACTTCTAATAATCTGTTCTTCTCTGACTTTTGATTTACCAATGCAGCTCTGTTGTTATCCAAATTAGCTTTTTCAACCTCAAGCTGCTTCTTTAAAGCCACCTCTTCATCTTTTTTCTCCTCAAACAAGTCTTTCTGGTTACTGTAGGCCGTTTTGGTCTTGTCCATCTCATCAATGATTTTGTTATCTTGAATTTCCATGTGCTTTAGATATTCAGCCTTTAGAATTAACTCATTTACAGTATCTGATCCAAATAAAACAACTACGGCAGAAGTTTCTCTGGATTTATATCTTTCCCTCAAACGTGAAGCCAAAACCTTTCGCTGATATTCCATAGCATCCTGGAGTTTTGAGATTCTATTTTGTAAATCGTTGATGTCGCCAGTCAGTTTTTCGATATCTTCGTTAGTTTGGGCTATCTTGGAAATGGAGTTTCGAATTCTCAATTCAGTTAAAGATATCTGGCTATTCATGTACTCGATCTCGTTTGCCAACGTACTGGCTTTTCCCTTAAGCTCCTCGAGCTTCTCCTCGTATTTATCTATTTTGTCTTCCAGATCTTCGATCTCTTCTTTATTTACAGTGTCCTGGGTATCTTGTGCCCACACAGTCTTTACATCAACAGTGTTAATTACGGAAAACATCGCAATCATTATTAAAATTAAAGGTATATATAAGACTTTTTTCATTGGCTTAATATTTAAGGTATCTTTTTACAGCAGTATAGCTGCCCAACAAACCGAGCAGGCATCCGGAGAATATTAGGAATACAAAGAGCAGTAGGGAAAACACTAAGGGCTGAATATACAATCTTGGCAAAAATCCAAAGGTCAGTCCGTAATCAAACATATTATATAGCTTCATTATTACCCCGATCATCACCATTGCCACGCCTGCTATAAACGATGAAACAAAGCCTAAAAACACGCCTTGATATACTAACGGATTCTTAACGTATGCGTTTGAGGCTCCTACTAGTTTCATTATTTCTAATTCAATGCCTTTTGAATGAATGGTCGTTCTCAATGTTGCGATGATTACCGAATACGAAATTAAGGAAAATACTGCCACTAGTACAAATCCGATAATATAAATAACATTGCTCCAGAATTTAAATCTATCGATTATATCTTCAAAAAATCTGACTTCCTCCACTCCATCAACTTGAGAAAATTCCTCAGCAAGAACTCTCAAATCACCAATATTTAATGCTTTTACCTCTAAACTTGCTGGAAGGATGCTAGGTGAGATGTTTTCAAGCAATACAGGCTCATCTTTGTTTATCTGAGAGAAAATCTCAAATGCCTCGTTTTTAGAAACATACTTAACACTCGCTATTCTACCGTCCTCTTCAAGACGTGACTTAAATCCTAAAATATTTTCTTCGGAAAAATCATCTTTAAAGAAAATAGAAATCTGAGCTTGCTGCTCCAGATATCTCAAAGCGGTCTGGGAACCGGAAATTACAAAAATAAGTGTGCCCAACAACAGAAACGTAATGGTCATAACAAACACATTTGCGATTGTCAGAAGTTTCTCTCTCTTAATATTTGCTTTTAGATTTTTCCAAATTTTACCCACGATATTTTCCTCCCTTTTTATCAGACACTATTTTGCCGGTTTCGATTCTTATAACTCTCTTTTTAAGTTTATCTACAATTTTCTGATCATGCGTCGCCATAAGAATCGTCGTACCCAAGGAATTAACTTTTTCCAATATTTCTACAACTGTATCAGAAGAATCCGGATCGATCATTCCTGTAGCTTCATCCGCCACCAAGATATCCGGCTCATGAGCCAATGCGCGCGCTATAGATACTCTCTGTTTTTCTCCACCTGACAACTGTCTTGGATACATAAACATTTTGCTGGAAAGACCTACCATGTTTAGAACATTTGGAATTACATTCTTAATCTCGTGATCGTTGGCATCCGTAACTTCCAGCGCTATAGCAACGTTTTCAAAAATGTTTCTTGATTCCAAAAGCTTGAAGTCCTGAAATACTACACCAATTTTCCTTCTGTAATCATGGACATGCTCCTGAGGAATCATAGATACATCTTCATCATTTACTAAAATCTGTCCGGAATTTGGAAACTCCTCTCTTATCAAGAGTTTAACAATAGTGGATTTACCGGCACCCGATGGTCCTACAACAAAAACAAATTCTCCCGGATCGATCTGAAAAGATACGTTATCCAACGCCACACTTCCGTGTTCATATTCCTTTGATACGTTTATAAATTCAATTTGTGGCATTTTTTAGAACTACCTCTCTGACAACCAGAACCTCGGAACGACCGTCTTTAGTTTTGGAAACTTTACCGATAACTTGAACGTTTAGATTTTCTACAATCGCTAGTTTATCGTCTGTAGCTCTCAGTAAGATGATCTCTTCGCCTTTGGTATCAGTCAGCACATAGGAAATTTTATCCTCCGGGTAAAAACCTTCCCCCAAAAAAGTGATTGTGCCTTCATACGAAACTTCCTTAACTTCTTCGGTATTGCCACTTTCAGTAGGATTGAGTTCATCGCCTTTTAATGAAGAGTCGTTAAAATATCCAATTAGAATACCTATGAGCATGAAAGTTACAAATATTGCAATGACAGTAAATACTAACTTTCTGCCTTTTATGTTTTCTATTCGGTTATAAATGTTTTTGAGCAGATCCAACATGTACAAAACAATTATACCTTTAATAAATTGCACCGTCCAAGATAAAGTTCTCTAGTCTAAAGACCAGAGTCTTTCTTCTTTTGCTACGCAAAATAAATGCTAAAAAAGGTAGAAATACTTACATCAATAAACTATAGCTTTTATACAACGGTCTATCTGTTTGATCGGGAGGAAAAAATAGTACTTCCTGCTGATATTTCACGTGATCTTGACTCTAAGCAAACTACCTCGGGGTTTGTTAAAAACATTTTAGCTCTGCTGCAAGTGGAAATAAACAACATCCAAATACTTATTCGCGAAGATGAAACGCTTTTTTCACAAATTATTTTGGAAAAAGACAATGAACTTATGTGTATTCCTGCGGAACTTGTCGAATCACTAGAGTTCGTAAAAAATTGGGATATTCCAATATTGATAGAAAGCAGCATTCTAAAAAAACAAGGAATAAAAATTACACCCGAATTGTTGAGGGAGGCATTAGAACAAGATTAGTCGGTTAAATATTTTGCAACATTGGCATTGTGCTCTTCTAAGGTTGTGGCGTAGTAGGCATTTCCGAATTTATCGGTAAGGTAATAGTAAAAACCTGTATTTTGGTAATTTAACACCGCACGAATGGACTCTAATCCGGGGTTACTTATCGGTGCGGGGGGCAGTCCTACATTTTTTCTGGTGTTGTATGGGCTAGAATTATTAATATCTTCAATGGTCAGCTCGCTTGGCCACCAATCAAGTTCGTAAAAATCCTCCATTGGTGGAATGCAGCTTGCCTTTTGGATTTCACCGCATATCTTTTGTTGAGCCACAGCGTATTGAGTAGTAGCGTCAGCATCAATTTTCATGCCTTCTCTATATCTTTTGATCAGGATGCCTGCAACCACCGGCCTATCTTCTTCTTTGTATACTTCGCGCTCCAAAATGGAGGCAAAGATTACAGCTTCTTCCTTAGTTAAACCTGCCGCTTTAAGTTTTTCAACTGATAATTCGTCTTTTGTTTTATTTTCAAAGGTTGTACTTAAAAGCTCCAAAAGTCCATCTTCATTTATATCTTTATTTACTATGTAAGTATCTGGAAATAAATATCCCTCTTGTCCTGAAGCTAAGTTCAGAAAATCGGTGTAGTCGATTTTATCTAAATTCTTACTGGCCTCTCTTGCAAATTCTTCTACTCGCCAACCTTCCAAGAAAGTTATTGTGACATCGTTAACACCGTGCTGAAACATGCTTACTAATCTGACGATTGATGTACCTGCAGGGATTTTATAAACTCCTGCCTGAATATTCTTATCGTAGTTGTTCAAAAATACATAAAGTGTAAAAAGAAACTCAGAATTTACGGCACCTTCTCTGCTGAGCAACTGTGCAGTTTCAGAAATCGACTGGCCATCCCTTATTTCAAAAGTAATTTCCTTATCTATTTGTGAAGGTCTGTTAATGCTGAAACGGTAATAAATCAAAAATATCGGAGGGAGAACAAGTAACATGAGCAAAATGGATATTAGCATCACCTTAAACTTCTTCTTGTCTGTAATAATGTGAAATTTTTCAGGATCCAGCGGCTCTGGCATGCAGTTATGATAACACATTGTATGGTAAAATCTCACTTGCAGGAAGCCGATTGATCGCCCACCTCTGGTGGGAGGAAAGTCCAGGCTGCATAGAACAGGGTACGGAAGGTAACTTCCGGCAGGTGACTGCCAGTGTTCCGATCCGAAAGGGGAGGAAACAAACAGCGAATTGACGTTGTTTGAGAGCAACAGAGACGATCTTCACCCTAAAGTTTTCAACCAAGGGAGAAGTGTGAAACGGGCAATCCTACCCGCAGCAACCCACGAATTTGCCGTTTGAGTCTGTTCGGCGAGGCAAGAAGATGGGGCGTAGATAGATGATCGATTTGAAACAGAACCTGGCTTACGAACCTCCTGCAAATTAAACTTGCGCACGAAGGTAGCGGCGTAAAAGTATCATAAGGATCATAGTTGACGGCACCGAAAGAATGGCGCCGGTAATTCCGAAAAACTCACTTCCGATTAACAATGCTAGAAGTATTATCAAAGGACTAAAACCTGATACCTTCTGCATTACTTTTGGCACCAAAATATTATTTTCAAATTGTTGAATAACCGTGTACATAACAACTACACCTATTCCCTTTATCGGCTCGTCTGCAAAACCAATAAGGGCAGCGAGTACAGCAGAAAGTATGGGACCTAACATTGGAACAACTTCCAACAATCCGGAAATTAACGCCAGCGCAAACGGATAGTTTACATCAAGTGCAAGTAAACCTATAAGACTCAGGAACCCTACCACGAACATCAAGATAAATTCGCCTTTTACCCAATGGCCGATACTGGTTTCAATCTCATCAAGTGTATCTGCTACCATTTCCTGGTACTTATCGGGAAACATCCCTGCAAATCTCATTTTAAGATTAACCCAGTCAAGCGACATATACAGCGACATGATAAAAATGCTAAAGAACGTCGCGATGTTAGAAAAAATGGATAACGTTGCCGACAAAACACCGCCGGATAATTTTGACGCTTCGGGCAGTATATCTGGAATATTAATGGAAATACCCTCTCCGAATTGGAAAGCCTGGATAATACTGATTAAACTCTTGAGAAGTCTTTGGGCTTCAACCACAAAGGGAGGCAACCCTATAGAGACAACTCCGGCCAGTAAAAACAACAATATGACGTAAACAACTATAACTGCGATTCCTCTGGAAATTCGGCGATTTAAGATAACACCTCGCATTATGTATTTGATCAGAGGTTCAACAGCAAAAACTATCAGAAGGGAAACTAAAAGGATACCAATGATAGGGCCGAGTCGATAAATAATGTAGCCGCCTAGAATAAGTAAAAAAGTAAAAATTATGGTTCTAATAGATATCACAACTTGTTTATCCATTGAGCTTATTATATATGTTTTTGGAAGTTATGATAAATATTTATCTAAAATAATCTGCGCCAATGTTTTCTTATCGTGCACAGAAACGTCAAACCACTCGATTTCTTCATTTTTTCTAAACCAGGTAAGTTGGCGCCGAATATAGGCGTGAAGATCAAAACAGGCCTTTTGTTTAGCTTCGCTCTCAGATAGCGCGTTATTCAAATAAGTTACAACGGATTTATAAACTAAACCTTGGAGTTTAGGGGAGGGACCAAAACCACGATCAATCAGAGCTTTAACTTCATCAATAAGACAGTTATCCCATGACTTTTCTAACCATTTATCCACACGGTCGAACAAAAAATCGTTCGGCGCAGACAATCCTACATACTTGAAAGTATAATTTTCCAAATAGGGTAGGGGAGGTGAAGTATTTTCTTTGTTTAACTCTTTTTCAATTGCCCTGATTATTCTTACTGAATTGTTTTGGTCAATCGAGTTGTACATGGAGATATTTAACGACATTAACTTTTTTTGTAAATTTCCCAAAGATTCTTTCTCCAACTCCGCTCTAAGTTCCAAATCAGGAATAATATTCGAAGGTTTGGACCTGCCCGTCACCATATCTATATAAAAACCGGTTCCACCGACTAAAAATGTCGTTTTTTCTTGTTCTATCAGCTTCCCCATCCGTTTTAGTGCAAAATCGGCGTAATCGTATGCAGAAAAGTACTGATCGGGATTGACCAGGTCATACCCCCAAATGTTTACACCATCAACTAACCAGCAATTATCTGACTTTGTAACTTCTACAGCATTATCAAAGGGTATCTTCCCGGTACCTATATCCATCCCTTTATATATTTGTCGCGAATCCGCAGACATAATTTCTGCTCCGATTGTTTTGCATAAATCTAAAGCCAGAGAAGATTTACCTGATGAAGTAGGGCCTGCTAGTACTAAGATTTGTTTTTTATTAACTACATTTGCGGGATGTTCTTGAGCCATATTATTCTACTTTCGACTTTTTCCAGACATCTGTTAAGTGAGCATGTCTCCATTTTTTTTCTGCTTGATCCACGTCATCTTTGAAAAACTTCTCAGCCGGAGTTCCTTTACGAGGGGAATACATTGAAATAAAAGCGACATTAAATTTGACGGTTTGAAAAAGTTTTACGGTGTCCATGAACTGATCTCTGGTTTCACTTGGAAATCCAACAATTACATCTGTTCCAAGTTCGATGTCCGGCCTTACTTTCTTTATCTTTTCTATTAACGATAGAAAATCTTCTACAGTGTGTCTGCGGTTCATTTTTTTAAGGACGTCGTTATTCCCTGACTGAATAGCAATGTGCAAGTAATTTGAAATTTTCGGCAACTTCAGCACATCTATCATGTCAGTCGTAAAATCAAACGGGTTAGAGGACATAAAATCTATTTTCTGTACTTCAGGTATAGCGTGAACCTTACGAAGAAGCTCTGCAAACGGGAGCTTGTGGACACTTCCGGTGCGGATTTCAAACTTTTCACGCATATCTAACCCCCAAGAATTCACGTTTTGTCCGCAAAGCATTATTTCGGTCTTTCCTCTCTTAACAAGGTGATCTATCTCTTTAAGAATCTCTTCTTCAGATCTGGATATTTCAGCGCCTCTGGCATAAGGCACAACACAAAACGTACAAAAGTTATCACAACCGTAAGAAACGTTTACAAATGCCTGTTTAGTTTGCGGCTGTTTTGAAGCAACATTTTTGGGATCAAATTTTTGTACGGCCCACTCTGATAAAACACCTTTTTCATGTAATTTATGGGGTAAATCATAAATCTGCGATGGATTTATATATAAATCTACCCAAGGAGTCTTCTTACGTAAAATCTCAAAGTCATAACGCTGCCTCTCCCCTGTTACAGAGCCAACCATGCAGCCGGCCATGACTACATACGGTTTTCTGCCTTTTTCTAAGCTTAATTCCTTCAGTACTTTTCCGATTCCGTAAACCTTATCTTCACTTTTCTGGCGCACTGAACACGTATTAACAATAAATAAGTCCGTTTCGGAAAGTATCTTTTTCAAGGCAGTTGACTCATTTTCAGCATTTTCATCTGAAGGATTGTACTCATACCCAACCGCCTCCAAAATACCTGAAAGGGTGTTAGAGTCAGCAATATTGGCCTGACAGCCAAAAGTCTTTATGTGATATTTCTGAGGTGAAAAGCTCTCCATAAGTTCAGATTATAGCAAAAGGGCCGCCATAAGAAGATTTTCTCACAGCGGCCCTCTATTCAGGGTTTTTGACTGACGTTCTCAGTGATCAAAACAACTCCCAAGGGACTTGCGTGGATCACTCCTGTCACGGTCATAATTTTGTTTACTGCAGTAAATTCGTATTCATACGTCTGACACAGGGTCTCTGCAGACGTGATGCACACGGGAGCCGAGATCACAACACGTGAGCACGGTTCGGTGCAGTAAGTTTCGTTTACATACCTGTGTACCTTGTCCTCCGAGCTGCTCATTTGCCACTCAACAATCGATGCGAGGGCGAATAACGCAACTAAGATTATCAGGGGGACAATAGCAACCCTTGCGATTCTCTCGGTGGTCGATTCCGGGTAATAAATCCCCTGCGAAAAACTCGACTTGTTAGAATGCAAAATCAGTATGCACACGAACAGCAAAAACAATGCTGCGAGTAATAACCATATCATCGTGACTTCTCCTTTTTTATATTATTGTTGGTCGGGACTTGATGTTCTATAGGTTAAACTATTTGGAAAATAAAGTCAAAATCAAATGATTCTCGTGCCCGGAGCTACGCCTTCCGGTGCAAGTAATATCTTGGGTAAGTCCTCTTCTGTTCCCATTATCATCCCCTCTGACTCAAATCCCATCAACTTACGCGGTGTCATGTTTACAACAAACAGGGCTGTTAAACCTTGTACTTGTTCCGGTGTAAAAAATTCCCCTAAAGCTGTAAGAATTTGTTTTTTACCTAATTCGCCGAAATCAACTATAAGTCTTATCAGTTTTACAGAGCCTTCTACCTTTGTGCATTCCTCAACATATCCCGCTCTAATATCGACTTTTGAAAAATCTTCAAAACTAATCATATCGGTGATTATAGTACAAGCCGACAATCTCTCCAACCTTAAAAAGGCATTCAAGGGTTGACGCTACACACTTTTTGCTCTAAGATCAACCTTGTTATGCCTAAAACTAAAAGAACTTGGCAACCCAAGAAAAGAAAAAGAGTTAAAAAACACGGTTTTCTCAAAAGAATGAAGTCACCCGGCGGGAAAAACGTTATTAGAAGAAGACGCCAGAAGGGCCGAAAAGCCTTGGTTGTCGCTTATAACGGCAAGTAATGCTCTACAGCCTCGCCCGGACTATATTTGCAAGTCGAAAGCCCCTGAATGTTAAAAAAGGTCAACAGACTTACTTCAAAATTTGAGTTTAATATAACCAGAAAATACGGCATAAAACATGTCGGATCTTTTGTGACCGTATATTCCCTAAAACCAACTAATTACATCGGATCTGTAAAAGTGGGCGTGGTGGTCTCGAACCGAGTATATCCTAAGGCGGCTAAACGCAATTACTTTAAGAGGGTTCTCAGGGAAAACATTAGAAATGCTATAAAGGAGATTGATGAGAACAAGGTGAAAAATCTCTGGATTGTCGTTCAAGCTAGGCAAGAAATCATTGGAAGAACATATGAAGAAATTAGCGCTGACATTATTAAAATTCTACAAAAGATTTTTATCGCCAATTAATTTTGGCATACACACCTGCAGATTTACCCCAAGCTGCTCGGATTACACATACGAGGCAATTGAAAAATACGGTGTAATTAGAGGTACGGTTCTCGGCACATTTAGAATTTTACGATGTAACCCGTTTTCAAAAGGAGGTTACGATCCTGTAAAATAAGGCTAAGTATCCGCGGAGCTTGAATTTTCCGGTCTCCCCACCTACAATGGTAAAGTTATGTCACTAATCTGGAACACAATTTTGGTAAATCCTCTTCTTAATGTACTTGTATTCTTTTATAGAACTTCAGGTAATTTAGGCATTTCAATCATACTTTTGACCGTATTAATAAGATTTATACTCGTCCCGGTAATGTCCCCTTCCCTAAAAAGCATGAAAAAACAAAGAGATCTCCAGCCGGAGCTCGATGAGATTAAGAAAAAATATAAAAACGACAAGCAAAAACAAGCCGAGAAACAAATGGCACTTTTTAAACAGCACGGTATTAATCCAGCGTCCGGATGCCTTTCTCAGATAGCAATGCTTATAGTACTTATCGCTCTTTTTAACGTTATACAGCTATTTGCCGTAAAGGGAGACCATTCTCTTATAAACAGCAAGCTCTATTTCGAACAGCACAAACTTGCATCCGAGGAAACAATAGACACCGGTTTTCTCTATTTAGACTATCTGGCTAAGCCGGATCCCTACTTTATTTTGGCATTATTATCGGGTATACTGCAGTTCATAGCTTCTAAGATGACGCTGCCCTATGTCGAAAAAGCGGAGAAAGCAGCAAAGGCAACCGAACCAAAATCGGACGATATAGCCTTTCAAATGCAGCAGCAATCTCTCTACATGATGCCCATTATGAATGTAGTAATCGGTGTAACCTTGCCCGCAGGCGTGGTGCTGTACATTGTAGTAACAACAATATTTACAATAGTACAAAACTATCTAAGTACCGGATGGGGTGGTTTACAACCTTGGATTAATAAAATTAAGGTCAAAGGCTTGAAGAAATGAACAAAAAAGAAACTATAAATACAATAATAACTGAAATGCTTAAACATTTTGATATACAACCTCAAATTGAGATAACTGAGGATTCAGAAGGAATCGTTCAGGTAAATATTCAGGGAGATAACTTGAACTACTTAATAGGCTATAGAGGACAATCTTTAGATGCCTTGCAAAGCTTGATAACCCATATTTTCTATAAAAGAACAAACGAATGGCCGGTAGTACTTGTGGATATCAATGATTACAACGCACAAAGGATCGAAAGATTACACAGTATTGCTAAAAAATCTATTGATAGGGTAAGATTCTTTCAGAACGAAGTCGCATTACCATTTATGAACCCATGGGAAAGACGACAAGTTCACACTCTTGTTTCCGAGTACGATGATGTAGAATCAGAGAGCAAAGGTGAAGGTAAAAATAGAAGAATCTATTTGAAACCCAAAAAATAGTAGTAAACCATACTAATGAAATTTACATGCCTACAGGAAAATTTGGCGAAAGGATTACAAATCGTTTCGCGCGCAATACCTACAAAAGGATCGCTTCCGATCTTATCTAATATCCTTTTTTCCGCACAAGACGGCAGACTTAAATTAGCCGCAACAAATCTCGAAACCGCAATAACAACTTACGTACCTTGTTCAATTGAAGAAGATGGTAGCACTACTATCCCGGCAAAACTTATAAAAGATTTTGTAGCCACGCTGCCGCCCGGAACAATAAAAGCAAGTTTAACAAATGATGTCTTTCATTTAACTTCAAATAAAACAAAAACTAAATTTAACGGAATTAGTGCCGACGAATATCCTGAGCTTCCCTCATTTCCGGAAGACGCAAAAACAATCGAATTTAATCCAAGCGATTTTAACGATACTGTTTCAAATGTCGCATTTGCCTCCGGAAGCGATGAAAGCAGGCCGATATTTACCGGAGTATTTTTAAATTACCAGTCAGGAATTTTAACAATAGCATCGACGGATGGTTTTAGATTATCCGAAAAAGTTATGAAAGTTGAAAGCGAGGTAGGTGACTTTTCTGTTGTAATACCGGCCAAAACCCTTATAGAAGTGGCTAAGATTTTTTCTACATCCGAAGAAAATATTAAATTTACAATAAACAGTAACGAGAATCTAGCTTTGTTTTCTGCTGAAGATACAACTGTAGCTACTAGAATTTTAGAAGGACAGTATCCTGATTACAAAAAAATTATTCCGACCGAACAAATTTTAAGTGCTTCCTTTGCAACTGATGAATTTATAGAAGCTGTGAAACTTACTAACGTTTTTGCTAAAGAAGGCAACAATGCCATCAAAGTAAGATTTGATCCGGGGGAAAATATTATTAAAATAACATCTTTAGCTGAAGAATCCGGCGAACATGAGAGTGAACTGGCAGCCGAAGTTGAGGGAGAGTTAATGGAAATAGCATTTAGCTCACGTTACTTACTTGATTATCTGAACAACATTAAAACAGAAAGAATCTTTTTTAAGACTAGAGGAAATGTCTCCCCGTGCCTGTTGGTTTCAGACAATCACGTGGACTTTATTCATATCATAATGCCGATGCAGATTTAGTTGAGGCTTATTGTACCCTGCGGTTTATCCAAATTTACTTCATTTGAATTAGACTGGTCTGTAGATGGCTTGTTTTGCTGATTTTGATTGGGTTGATTATTCTGTCCGACCTGGTTCTGATTATTCTGAGTGCCCAACCACGATCTAGACGGTTGGTTTTGATTTGAACTTAACCCACTTTTAACAATCTGGTCAGTGGCCGGTTGAATTACCGGGGTCGGCGATGATGTTGTTGTTTGAGCCGGTACCGGTGGTGGTGCCTGAACAACAGGAGAATTTTGAACCGGACTGGAACTGGCCTGGCTTGACTTCATCTCCTGCACAGAGCTTAATATTTGATCGGCTGTTGGCATTTTATCTTCATTTTCATCTTTCATTTGCTCGTGTCGTGGCGTAGTTGGAGACACTGTTGTTGATTCAATTACCGGTTTTGGTGTTGGCGAAAACGCAGGCGCAGAAGGGGCGGATGTGGAAACTGCCGGCGAGCTGCTCTGTCCGCCGAAGGTACCGGAATTGGCGCTCATTTGCTGTTTCAAACCTTCAGAAATTGTGTCAACTTTAGATTGATTCATCGTATCGCCTGGCCTTGAACCCATTCCTGGCTTAACATTTCCCGCAGTATCAAAAGTAGTGTATTTACCTGGATCGGCAGGCGGCGTATATGGCTTATATACAGGTTTATTTTGCTGTTTTGGCTGTATCTTGCCTTCTGCACGTAGTCTTAGTAACTCTTCAGGATTTGTGGTTATTAATCTATTTTCAGCCTCCGAAGCCATTACTTTAATGGCAACGTGATTTGCACCTGCAAAGAAAAGTCCTTCTCCGACGGCAGCCGACAAAAGTAATCTTTTCTCACCTTCAGATAAGTAAAATGTTTCGGCTACTTTATCTATTGCTGCGGGGTGCTGTTTTAACAACACTTGAATTGACGAGTTTGTAACAATGGCTTTACCATATTCTGAGGTTAAGAAGTCATCGACATCTTGAGAGATGGTAGTTAAACCGAGGTAATATTTTCTGGCTCGTTTTGCTATTCCGTAGATAAATCTGGCGCTATCCTCGTTTTGCATTAAATACCAAGCCTCTTCAACTATCAGGATTCTCTTTCTAAGATCTTTTCTGATTCTTGTCCATACAAAATCAAGGATCATGTAAAAAGCGATTGGTCTTAATGCCTCCTCCAAATTCTTGGTAGAGAAAACGGTCATCTTGCTATTTAAATCGATATTCGATTGAGCATCAAAAATTCCTGTCATTGAACCTTTAATAAACTTCTCTAATCGCTCGGCCATACTTCTGGCTTCAGGTTCGTCGCTTCCCAATAACACTTTGTAAAGATCTTCCATAACCGGAGGTTCTTTTGTAGACTGAGTTTCCGGATCCGTAGTAATTCCTTTTATTCTGTAAGTTTCAATAAGTGATCGGTCCAAAATTGCCTCTTCCGTAGGTGTTAAACCTCCGAGAATTAACTTAAATAATGTAATAAGCGCTATTAACTTTTGGCCAAGTTCATTTTCACCTTCAACAGCAACACCGGAAAGATCGAATGGATTAATTTTTGCCGGGGAATTCGCCGAGAAATCAATGTAATTTCCTCCTACCGCCTCGCAGAGAAGTTTGTACTCTTCTTCAGGATCGATGATCATGATTTCAGCGCCAAAAACCATAAGTCTTAGGGCTTCCAATTTAACAAAGTAAGATTTACCTGAACCCGATTTAGCAAAAACAACAGTATTAGCGTTTTCCATCGAAAACCTTTCAAAGATAACCAACGATCCGTTGTGTCTGTTTATTCCATACATAATTCCTTCTTCCATGGTCAAATCCGAAGAAGTGAATGGGAAGGTAGTAGCCAAACTTGTAGTATCCATATTTCTAGTGATTAAAAGTTTATCTAGTCCCGCGGGAATAGTTGACTGGAATGCGTCTTCCATTTGAAGTGACGCGGTTTTAGAAATTAAAAGTAAGGAACCCAGTGTAGACTCAAGTCTTGCGGTAACTGTTTCCAACTCTTCTTGACTGGCAGCCGGAATATTAATGTAAAAAGAAAACTTAAAATATTTTTCTACGCCTTTTACCAACTGTTCTTGCAATGCATTTGCGTCTTCGAGTGCCGCGGTTACAACCGGATCAATTAACCTGCCTTTTTCCCTGGTGGTCATTATGGTTGCCTCAAGTTCGGTTATTTTTCTTCTCAAATCATCAAGGATCATCTTCGATCTCACAGGATAGTAGAACATAGAAATATCTAGGGAGTGATCGAAGTTAATTACCGGAGATAGCCAGTTTGCACCAACAAATCTTGGGTAACCGGAAACAAACAGAGTTCTATAAAAAGTGTTGCCGATCTTTATATCGTTAAAATCAATTTCCATGGCAGAAGGGGCAATAATATCTCGTACATTTATCATGCCCTCGGCCAGTATCTGTGCAGGAGTGCTGCCTGAAACATCCTGAGGAGCTTCGCTACCGGGTTGGCCGGGTACTTGTGGAGCTTTTTTCTTGAACATTGAAAAGATATTTAATTTAGCCATATTTTATTCCTCAATAATCGCAGGGTTCACTATTGCCGTAGTGTAATCATCTACATTCGTTCTAATTCTCTGTCCGTGCACACTACTCGGGTTATAAATATCAAAGTATAGTTCAACCAATTCCTGAGTGGTTAACTGTCTGGACCTTACTCCGATACGATTGAACTCTTTTATAACGTGATCAACTTTTGGCATCAATTGAATCTGCGCTTCTTTCAAAGCTTTGTCTACATTTACGTCTATCCTTTTATTGTGCGTACCTGCTAGTCTTGTTAGCCAGTCAAATGCCCCGCTGTTAGGCTCACCTTCTACTCCACCACCCGAAGGTACCACCACATAAAATTTCTTATCCAAAACATCATTCTGTCTAATAACTTCTTGGACAAATTTACGATAAGCCTCCGCCTGATGTTTCATGAGTGGATCGGTTATTTTGCTTTCAACACGTTGAACTTTTTCTATATATTTTGAAATATCAAGCTTTTTGGATCTTAAAACTACCTGAACCGGAAATGTAATTGAGTTTAAAAGCATTGAGAATGCCGCGATGATTGCGTCCTGTTCAATTTCGGAAAGTAAATCAAAGTTAACAGCCGTTGTTTGTAGCACAGAGCAAACTACACCATTTTTGAGAATAACCAGATCGTTTTTAATGTCTAAAATGTCAAGATGATCTTGGGTTGTTGGATTAGGTTTATTTGCCATTTTTTTTATTTACCCACAAATTCAATCGGTGGAATAATATCTCCCTTCGCTTCCAATGAAATTATATCAAAGGTTTGAGTGTCTGCGCTGGGACTTACTTCAATAGTATACATTCCATTTGATAGTGGTGTCATGAGTGTAAATTGCCCGAGAGTGTTTGACTTGAGTGCGCGCACTGCCTCGCCCTTCTGATTCTTAATGATTAGCAGCACACCTTCCATCACGGTACCGTCTTGTTTTTTTACAATTCCCGAAACAACATTTGGCCTACTAGTTAATGGCTGGATTTTTGCATAAACAGGTTTAGAAGGACTGGATGTATCTACATTAAATTGTTCTTTTTCCTTCAACTTATTTTGTAAATCCAATATCTGCCTTTGTAAAGATTCGTAATCTGACTGAGTTCTTTCCTTCTCAGTTTGCAGTTTGGTAATCATTTCTTCTTTTTGAGATGCCTCGACAGGTGTCGGCGCGGACTCTTTTGAAACTTTCAGGCTCTCTATTTCCTGAGATAGTCTATCTTTCTCCTGTTTCAATTCTTCTATCACCTCCACCGCTTCGACGTTTACTTCTCCACCTTGCTCAACATTCAATTGTGCCGGAGTCACTTTCACCTCGTCCTGTGTAGCTTTAGTAATAGCACCACTGCCTTTTATTTGCTCCAAGAGTTTCTGAAGTCTATCTGCCTTCTCCTGAATATCATCTTCGATTTCTAATTGTTCTGAAGTTTGAATAACCTTCTCACCTCTAATCGGTAAAACAAGCTCTCCTCCATACGGTAAAAGATTTACAAACTTTCTTCCTGCGTGCATGTCCGGAGTAAGAGGTGCGACAGCGACTGTATCTCTGGCTGTTTGTCGGCGCGCTTCCCTTTCCCTGGCTACTCTTATCTTATGTGATTTTCTTTCGATATCCGCAGGTGTCCTTTTCTTCTCAATAACCGGTTTCGGTTCTGCACTTACCTCTGCCGGCTGCTCCTGCGGCTTTTCATCACCTGTTTCTTTTTCTGGCTGTGTCTCGGGCTCTTCCCCGGGCAACGGTGGTTCAACCGGAGCAACTTCTTCTACAGCTTCTTCTTCGTAGGTTACGGAAACTGCCGGAGCAGCAGGCTCAATAATACCTACCATTTGCCTGACCTTCATAATGTATTCTTTTTCCGGAATATCCAGTGGATCCTCTTTTTCTTCCTTTAGTTGAAATTCAAGGTAATCTTCAAGTTTTCTACGGCTGGAAGTAGGTGCCAGAGTAATCATTTCCTGACGCACAACCGCAATATTTTCATACATGAAAGCTGATGGGACTGTAGGCTCTTTTTTCCAAATACGCTGTGTTGGAGAATAAATTGCTTTAAAAAAGTTTACAATCCATTCATCGAGGCCGCGCTCCTGAATTGGTATAAAAGCCAGACCCAGTCCAAGTAATGTAAAGAATATAACTACCGGCCATTTGAAAATACCGGCTACAGTTACGGTCGCCAAGTAGGATATACCGCCGCAAATCATTAGATATGCGAACTGACGCATGGTTAAATCACCGATAAGTTTAAACTCAACATCCATGATGTTTTGGGGAACTGCGTGTTGTTTATTTGTCTGTGGTAAATCGGCTAAAGGCATACATTAATTGTACATTGTTCACTGAAGTTTTACATAAAACTTCTGGTCGGTATTTAGGACACCGGAAGAGGTAATAACATTTTCCGCAACCGTTAATCCTTCGGTAATATTGTTTACCGTATGCCCAAAAGGTACGTCAAACGAGAATCTATATTCATCAATTTGAGTTCCGGATTGTTTTTGCCAATAAAGCGCGTACTCCTTGTTTTCTTTAGAGATTGTAAATTCTGCCGGAAGATCAAATTCCAATGTTAATGCTAACTTTTCAGTCGGATTTAAGGTAAACGATGTTCCGAACGTAATATAATTACCATCTGTTGAAACTACAATATCTTTAAAAATATCTTTAGCTTCGCCCTCATTTACTTTGATTTTTGCACCTGTTAGTTTTGCACCATTTTGAGTGTAAACTCTCACATAATCTTTATAAGGTCCGCCCGGCCACGCGGAATCGGTTCCGGTATGGTCGTAATTTAACGTTAAAACTCCACGAAGAAGCCCGTCGCGAGTTACAGACACAACCTGATAATTTAAGTTATTTTTCACAAAATAATTTGCTTTCGTTCCGCCCAAGTTTGCATTTACTACATACAAATAGTCACTCGTTGTATTTACCAAACCACCGTCCCAGTTATTAACCTTTAGAAGTTCATTTATAGGATCGTTTGAAAATGTGATTAACAGATGCCTGTCGTTTAATGCATACCCCATCTCGGCCAGCAGCTGAGGAAGCTGTTCTCTGGACAATGAAAATATTTTTTCCATTAACTTTCCGCCTAAAACTGTCAAAAAAGATCTCTTACTGTCCGAACCGTTCACATAATTAAACTCGCTGTGATATTCGGCTCTTTCGTAAAGATTTTCAGCGTTTATTTCTTCGTTGTACGCTGTTAAGAAAATCGGTCCGGTTGCTCGCAGAATATTTTGAACAAAATACAAATCTACCGCTATTATTCCATCAAGTTTTTCCCCTGTTACTCTGTAGTACAAGTCAGAGATTGTGTTTGCAGATGTTGGAAAATCAGGATCCCAGTTGGCATTTCTAATGTGAAGTTTATCTTCGTTTAAGAATGTTTTTATCTGTTCCGACGGGGCAACACTAATACCCTTTAAATCTATTTGACCGTCGGGGTTATAAATATCGTCAATTACCAAATCCTTAATTTTTCCTTTTTCGAAAGTTAATAAACCATACGAACCTATGAAACCGCCGGTCGGTCTGATCTCGTTAGAATTTTGGAAAAGAATCATGTATTTTTTGCTTTGATCCGCGCCCAAAATATTTGGGAACGAGCTTAGTACGGGTACGGCCATATCAAGCCCTTTAGAAACAATTTCCAGCGTCTTGCTGTATTCCACAGCCTTTTCCTGAACCATCGCTGGAAGTACAGCGGTATTTACATTTTTAAAGTCAGCAACAGCGAGTTGAAAACTATTTTTGGATACTTCGACCTGAGTCTTAACATTTTCAAAACTAGTTGGATCAAGCTCAGTTGTTGTATCGGGACGCACCACTTCCCATAGATTTTCGAATGGTTTAATTGCTTCGGCCAGAGTGTAGCCAGATTTTGAAAAATGGGCTAATGAACTAATTAACTTATCCGTACTTTCAAATTGATCTTTTTTGTTTGTTACTACAAAAACCCATTTTAAGTTTTCGAATGAATTTTTTGCTTTGACTAAGTTTTTATACGATGCTCTAGCGTTAACTCTAACGCCTTCGGAGTCAAGCTGACCCACAGAGGTTGCTAATGAGTTAAGAGCTGTGGAACTTGCTCGCACATAAAAATATGTCTGAGCAATCGGCAAAACCAAAAATATTAACAGTGCGGAAATAAACACACCCAGAAAACTTAAAAATGCTACGGATCTAAATTTGTTCAAAAATGGAAACGCAGCAAACACGCTTGGTCTGCTTTTCTTTATTTTTGGCTGAGCAGTTTTAAAATTTGCGATTTCTGCGTTATTCCCAAATGTAGGAACAGTACTGACTGGTGCTGGAGAAGCGGTAACTGGTTGAGGCGGTTGTGTAACCGCGGACGGTGCCTGAACAATCGGTGACATTGATTTCACGTCCTGTAAGCTAAAAAGCTCTTCGGCTGGTGCGATAGTTGATGTAACAACGCTTTCCACTCCTGCTTTATTTTCAATTAACTCCGCCGGTTTAAAACTATGTACATTAGACTTGTACCCAAAGTACTCCAGGGATTTTACAAGACCTTCTTTTAGTTCTACGCGAGGATCCCACCCAAGTTGAGTTAAGTTAAACAAATCCGGAATTTTTGGGGCTGGTTTATAGCTGGATTGACCTTCATCGTTCTTAAATATAATCTCCACCTCCCTGTCGGCTACGTTTTTCACTAAATAAGCAAGCTGTAGTACGGATGTTGGCTGGTGCCACACTAAGGAATAAATCGTTCCTTTTGAGTTTTCGTTAAAAAGCGCCTTTAAAATTCCCGAAACTGCGTCGCTGATATATAAATAATATTCCTTATTAGAACCCTCTCCCGTTACGGTAATATTTCTATGCTCGATTAAATCTCTCATGAAAGTTCCGAGAGAACCGCTAGACGAAAGATCCATGCGAGGTCCGTATATTTCCGGAAGTCTTACAATTCTTAGATCAGTATCGTTCTTCTTGTAATATTCCCAAACCAAAGCCTCGGCATATCGCTTAGCCTCGGTGAGCATGTACTTATTCTCATCTATTTTGTTGCTTCCGAAATATTCTTCTAGCTCTAACTGAGACATTCTGCCTTCGTACACATCTATGCTGGATGCCAACAAAAATTTAGCGTTAGATCTTTGTGCTAGATCCAACAAATTTTTGGTTCCGACTGCATTTGTTAGTAAAGCAGTTAAATTTACAAGCTCCTTGCTAAAAAGATATTCCTCTAGGCCGGCCATATGAAATATATAGTCAACACTCTCGATTTCCGGAGGTAGTCCTGAGTTGATATCCACGTTATATAGCGCAAAATTAGGATTCTGTAAAAGATGGTTGATGTGAATGTCTTTACCGGTATTAAAGTTGTCTAAAACAATAACTCTAGCACCTCTGGAGAGCAGAGCTTCGCATAAATGGGAGCCTATGAAACCGGCGCCACCGGCGATAAGCGCGGTAGGAGCAAGGGCAGATTTTTTAATAACATTCTTCTTAGGCATAAGGGCAGTTTTGGTTATATCTAGTATATTTTTTTAATTTAAGATTTACAAGGATATAGATTATATTTTACAGATGTTTATGCTCCACAACCTGATATAATGAACCAGAATTATATGGAACTAAGAGAAATAATTAAATTACTAACAAAAAATAAGGCCGAAATTTTACTTATTACATTGATGGGTTTAATTGCAGGTACAGTTATCTATATGCTACCGGCAAAATATGTTTCCTCAGGCGCTTTTTATATCAAACGAAGCACCGACACTAACAGCACTTTTTTTACATATGAAGGTTACTATGCGCAACAAACTGCGTTGTCATATGCAAACACCGTGGCGGCACTACTTGAAAGTATTGATTTGAGAAGTAAATCAATGGCTGAACTAGGAATTTCGGTAGACGAGTTCTCGCTACGAAAATATCAAAAATTAATTTCTGTAAAAAAGGTAGGTCCGCAACTAATAAGTCTAAGTGTTAAAGGTAAGACCTACGACGAGGCCAGAAATTTCTGGGAGGCGCTTTCTAACTCTCTTATTCAAACTACTTCGGAGATCAACTCAAACGGAGATCCTAATCTCTCTATTTCCAAAATTAACTCCGAACCGGTCGTGAAACAAGAATACAAATCACTGTGGTTAAATCTAAGCGTAGGTTTTGGTTTAGGCCTTGTTTCCGGGCTGTTATTTATTTCCTTAAAGGAATATCTTAAAAAATGAAACGCGTAATTTTATATACTGACGGCGGGGCAAGGGGAAATCCTGGACCGGCTGCAATCGGCATTGTTGTTATGGATGACAAAAACGAAGTGTTGATGGAAATCGGCAAATATATTGGGGAAGGTACAAATAACGAAGCCGAGTATCACGCACTGATAGAAGGTCTAACTGCGGCACATCAAAAAGAAGCTGAGGTTGTTGATTGTTACTTGGACAGTGAGTTTGTAGTTAATCAGCTCAAAGGTGTGTACAAAGTAAAAAACGAAAGAATGCAGGTTTTATGGGAAAAGGCTAAAGCAATAGAAAAGAAGTTCAAAAAGGTTAGTTACACCCACATCGTTAGAAGCAAAAACAAAGAAGCCGACAGAATTGTAAACCAAGTATTAGATTCACTTAAATAGAGATGCCAAGACAAAGGGCAAACGAAAGAGCATGCGACAAGGCCATCAGGACCACTCTAGCCTACAGATCTATTTTTAAATATCCTTTAAGTTTTTATCAGTTAACCACGTTTTTAATTTCAGACAGATCCTTTAAGTACGACTTTTTTAAAAACGAGCTGCAGAAAATGGCAAAAAAAGGCTACATCCAAACAAAAGGTGGTAAATATTATTTAAACAGTATAAAGCCCGTGAGCTGGGAGGTCCGCAAGAAAAACGCCGAGACCCTACTTGAGAATAACCAACACATCTTTGAAATGCTAAAAATAGTCCCTTGGATAAAGTTTTTAGGAGTGACGGGATCTGTAGCGGCATTTAACGCCGACAAAACCTCGGATATAGATATATTTATAATCTCAGCCAAGAACAGATTGTGGCTCACCAGGGGATTTACCGCAATTCTACTTAAAATAGCAAAGACATATGTAAGAGTGGACGCAGAACCCGGAAAACTGTGCCCCAATTTATTTGTTGACGAGTCTGCACTTGAGTGGCCAAAAGAAAAACAGACTGTTTATACCGCACATGAAATTGCTCTAATTCATCCTATTTTTCAAAGAGAAAATACTTACTTTAAGTTTTTAGCCGCTAACGATTGGGTAAAAAAGTACCTACCGCACTTCAATTTGGAGACGGGAAACCTGCCTAAGTCAAAAACTAAGTTAAGTTTGGTGGATGGGATTGAGAATACCGCGATGAAGTTGCAGATGATGTATATGAAAAGAAAAAAGACTAAGGAAGTAACCAATAAACACATTATCCATTTCAACAAAAACGATAACGGGCCTATGATCTTAGAGCATTTTGAGAAGCTTCAAAAAGTTTAATTTGAGTATATACGAGAAAGACTCCCGATTAAGGGAGCCTTTCCATTTACAAATACTGTGAGTGTGGCGAAAGTTACATCATTCCGCCCATATCCATACCACCCATGCCGCCGCCCATTGCCGGACCTTCTTTAGGTTCGTCCTTTGGCGCTTCGGTAACTAATGCTTCGGTTGTAAGGATCATAATAGCTACTGAGACTGCATTTTGAAGTGCGGTTCTGGCTACCTTTGCAGGATCGGTAATACCGTCTGCAATCATGTCTACATAATCCATGGAGATTACATTAAATCCAAGGTTAGGATTTCCTTGATCTTTGTATCTTCTATCAAGCTCTCCAAGAACCATGCCTGCGTCCATACCGGCGTTTGAAACAATAACTCTAGTGGGTCTTTCCAATGCTGAGTACAAAATATTTGCACCAGTTTTCTCGTCACCATCTAAATTCATGTTCTTGATAACTTCTCGGACTCTTAGGAAGGTTACACCTCCGCCTGGGACTATTCCCTCTTCGACGGCTGCTTTTGTTGCATGTACAGCATCCTCAACTCTAAGTTTCTTTTCTTTTAGTTCTGACTCTGTGGCTGCTCCGACTTTGATAACGGCAACTCCGCCAGTTAATTTCGCAAGTCTTTCCTGAAGCTTTTCCTTGTCGTAATCAGAGGATGAGTTATCGTATTCGTTTTTGATTTGGTCAATTCTTACGTTGATTTCCTCTTCCTTGCCCTTACCACCAATTATTGTGGTGTTATCTTTGTCCGAAATTACTCTTTCGGCTGTTCCAAGATCATCAACTGTTGCTGAATCCAGTTTTCTACCCGTTTCTTCGCTAATAAATGTAGCGCCGGTTAAAACTGCAATGTCTTGCAACATGGCCTTTCTTCTGTCGCCAAATCCCGGTGCTTTAACAGCCAAAACATTGAAAGTTCCGCGTAATTTGTTAAGAACCAAAGTTGCTAAGGCTTCGCCGTCTACATCTTCGGCAATAATAACCAAATTTTTGGATATCTTAACGAAATTCTCTAGCATGGGTAACAAATCATTGATACTTGAAACTTTAGAATCAGTAACCAATAAGTAGGGATTTTCTATTACAGCTTCCATTCTTTCGGTGTTAGTAACAAAGTAAGATGAAGCGTAGCCCTTATCAAACTGCATACCTTCTTTGTATTCAAGTTCAATGTCAAAGCCTTTGGACTCATCTACGGTTATGACACCTCTCTCACCTACTTTTTCCATTGCATCAGCGATCAAGTTACCAATTTCTTCGTTTTGTGCTGAAATTGTGGCAACTTGGACTTTCTCTTCTTTTGTAGAGATCTGTTTAGCTAACTTCTTAATTTCTTCAGCGGCAACTGCGTAAGCCTTTTCTAGGCCTCTTCTGATGATCATAGGATTTGCACCTGCTGAAACATTCTTCAGACCGGATTCTACAAGAGCTTGAGCTAAAACAGTCGCGGTTGTCGTACCGTCTCCGGCTTTTTCATTGGTTTTGGAGGCAGCCTCTCTTACAAGTTGTGCTCCCATATTTTCAAATTTGTCCTGAAGTTCAATTTCTTTTGCTACAGTTACACCGTCGTGTACAACTTGAGGCGCTCCCCAGCTTTTATCTAAAGCAACGTTGCCTCCTTTTGGTCCGAGTGTTGTCGCAACAGCTCTTGCCAAATCATCTACACCTTTTTTAAGCTTCTGACGGGCTTGTTCACCATATAAAATCATTTTTGCTGACATAATTCCTCCTTAAACTTTAAATTAACCTTCTACTACTGCCAGGATATCTTCTTCTTTTACTAGAAGAAGCTCCTTGCCTTCAACTTTGATTTCAGTTCCACCCCATTTTTTGTACATAACGATATCTCCGGCTTTTACCTCCATAGGTACTCTGTCGCCATCGTCATCTCTCCTGCCGGGTCCAACCGAAATAACTTTACCTTCTTGGGGTTTTTCTTTTGCAGTGTCGGGAATTACTATTCCGGATGGAAGTAACGTTTCTTTCTCCATCGGCTCAATTAAAATAAAATCTGAAAGCGGACGTACTTTATTTATTGTAGTAGTCATATCTGTATTTATACTCCTCAATTAACTTAATATCTTTGTTTCGATAAAATTTATAGCACTCAAGTCTTCCGAGTGTCAAGATTGTTGTTTCTAGCATACTGCTCTACTTGAACAGAGTTATTCATTCTATCACACACCTAGTTTTGTTTGTTTCCTATAGGACATTTATGTTAATATCTGGGTAACTTTTCAAATAAAAACCTAAAGAGAGGAGGACAAGATGACTGATATCAATCTGGGTGAACTAATTCCGGATAGGTACGTGGATTACTATGCAGACTTTGCGGCGCGGGAAAAACTGCTGGAAGCCTTATCAACATCTAGATTTTCAGGAGATTCGCCTAGCAAACTGCGCAAATACTGTAAACTTAATCCAACATATGTTTGGATCCTGCTTACAGTTCTTAAGCGTCTTCTCGGAGAAGACCGCTTCGTCAAAAGCGTTGGCCTGCGTTTGTGGGATTCAGCACTCATTATGGTAGATGCATTACCGCTAAATGAGAGCGAGCTGCAAAATGGTTTACGGATTTTGAAGACGGTTATGATGAACATCAAATCTCCGCATGTTGAAATTGCCGAGGATGTCTACCGTAATGGTCTTTGGGAATTATACAAAGATGCATCAAGGGTAACCAACCAGAATCTCGTTCCAAAAATGCCTGCGTGGGACATGATCGGTATTGAAAAAATTCAAGTTCCGACTTTCCTGGACGAGGTTTGATCGGACTTTTGAACACAAAGAAAGGAGGATGGGAATGACCGACATAAATGGCACAAACTTGGATGAACTGATTCCGAATGAGTGCATAGACTACAATATTTTCACCAGCCCGAGAAACCAAAAGTTTTTGCTAGAACATCTAGCATCAACCAGGTTTGCCGGCCAAGAGGATGTCAGAAGGAGTCGCTACGCCAGAGTCGATATACACTATCTCTGGACGGTTCTTACGGTTCTTAAGCGGTTACTCGGGCCAGAGCGTTTCATAGAAAGTGTAGGGCTTGGCACCTGGTATCTCGTGGTCGTTGTGGTAGAAGCGTTGCCCATAACTGAAGAGGAACTGCAGCGCGCAGTTGAAATCACAAAGCAACTGTTGGTCGAGCTTGGTGCGGAAGATCTAGGCACTCCACATGTCCATCAGTACACTAGTATTGTTTTTGGCTATCTGTGGCAGTTCTACGCAGAATCGTACCGTCTTGGTCACGCTCCTGCATTGCCTGCCTGGGAAAGAATTGGGATCGACAAAGTTCAAATTCCAAAGACCTGAGTTTCTAAGATCTGACCTTTAAACACAAAGACCGGAAGTTTGTTTTCAGTGAAACACTCTTCCGGTCAGTTTTTTGTTGGACCTGAACACGAGGATTAAGGCAGAATTTCGACCTCGATCGTTTCGCGTGTCTTCTGGCCAAGTGCATCTTCGACGGCTACGCCGATGGAGTAGATTCCCAGCTCGGCGAACGTCACGAACACGTGTCCTGCATCATCATCCTCGCAAACCAGCTTAACTGGCGTCTGCTTAATGACTCCCCAGCCCAAACAAGTCATTTCGACCTTATTTGGGTTTACGAAGGCGCGGTAGGTGAAAACATAGGGAGGGCGGTAGTCCACATCCCAGTTTTCAATTTCCACCACAGCTTCAATGTGGCAGGGGGTGCCGGCGGTGCAGGGTTCTGGTGCATTGACTGTCATCGAGAGCGCGGCGGCTGCGAGAGCGGGAGCCACGAACAACGACAGTGCCAAAGTGACCAGAACTACAGTGCCTACGAACTTTTTCTTCATATTGATCTCCTTCGAACATGAATGGTGAATAGTGCCTGTATTATAGGCTATTTTAGCTATTTATGCAACCTATAGTGTATTGAGGAGGCCGGGTGGTTAAAAAACTGTGCTACTTAAACCTTGCGTAAACCCTCTGCTTACCGTCTCCTAAAGTTTCCTGTTTATAAATCTCAACTTCTCCTAATTCGCTGGTATTAGTTACATGCGGACCGCCACACAATTCTTTGCTAAGTGCCCGTTCAAGACTTTCGCCGATATAATAGACCTTCACTTCGTCGGGATACGTTTCCCCTACAAGATACAAAGCACCGCTCTTAACTGCTTCGGCTTTTGGCATCATTACATAATTTACCGGATATTTTTGCGCAACTGACTCAGAAATGAATTTCTCTACACGGGAAATCTCTTCTTCGGTTAGTTTTTTATTATGTACGAAATCAAATCTTAATCTCTCACCGGTAATATTGCTTCCTATTTGTCTCACGTGGTCTCCCAAAATGTTTTTTAGCGCCCTTTGTAGTAAGTGAGTTGTTGTGTGGTATTTAACTACAGTCTCGCTATTGTCGGCTAATCCGCCTTTGAATTTTTGTTCTGAACCTGATCGGGACTGTTCTTTGTGTTGTTCAAATTTTTTGGGAAATTTCTCGTCAAAATCGGCTAGATCGAGGTTAATCCCACGATCTTTCAAGTCTTCCAGAAAAAACTCAACTGGGTAACCTTGCGACTGAAAAACATCAAACGCTATCTGGACCGCATCGTCCGTAGTAAGAAGTTTCTTGGCTGCGCCTCCGACATCTCCGTACTCCACCAGTTTCTTTTCAACTTCACTGGAGCCCTTTACCAATGTCTTCAAAAACTTCACCTCTTCCATCTCAAAAATGTTCTGTATCTCATCCTTTTTAGCAGTTAACTCCGGATACAGCCAAGACATAGTTTCTGTAACTACACCTACCAGCTTTACAGATAAATCTTTTTCAAAACCTAACTTCCTGCCGGCTCTTACCATTCGTCTGATGAGTCTGCGCAAAACATAACCTTGATCTTTGTTGCTAGGTCTTACCCCATCCATTGCCAGAAGCACAGAAGCTCTCATGTGATCGGCCAACACTCTCATCGCTACGGTAATTTCTTCATTTTCATGGTACTTCTTCCCTGTAACTTCCTGAGCTTTTTCAATAATCGGCCAAAAGCTGTCGGTTTCAAAAATATCGTTTTTACCCTGAACAACCATGGCTATTCTCTCCAATCCACCGCCAAAATCCACATTTTTCTGCGGTAACTCTTCCCAACCGGTCTCAGTTTTTCGGTATTGCATAAAAACCGAATTACCAATCTCAATAAATTCGTCCTCATTAACAATAGGGTCCTTCCCTTCGGGGGAACCTTCGCCTAAGTAATAATGAACTTCGCTATCAGGTCCGCCCAGCTCGCCTACAGCATCGCCTCTTTGCCACCAATTGTCTTCTTTAGGTCTTGGGAAAATTCTTACACCTTCCTTGGCTTCAATTCCGTATTTCTTAAAAATGTCCTGCAGAATTCTAATAGCTTCCTCGTCTTTTGGTGCGTCTACATCTCCTTGAAAAACCGTGGCAATCAGTTTGTGAGGATCAAGCCCAACTACTTCCACTAAAAATTCGTATGCCCAAGGAAGTTGTTCATTTTTGAAATAGTCACCTAAACTCCAGTTACCTATCATATGAAAAGCTACCGTATGCGTTCTATCGCCTACTTCGTCCAAGTCTGTTGCAAACCGACATGCGCGTTGAACATTAACTAATCTTTTTCCAAGCGGATGTGGTTCTCCCGATAAATAAGGCACTAACGGGAACATTCCGCTGTTTACAAATAGAAGGGTGGCATCACCTTCAGGAATTAGGGATACGTTAGGAACTTGTTTGTGATCTTTATTTTTATAAAATGCTAAATATTTTTCCAGGATCTGCTGCGTAGTCATGCTGATATTATAAGTATATACAAGGGTTTTACAAGATGAATTCCCGTAAAGATAACTTGGAGGCCTGGAGGGGAATCGAACCCCTGATAAGGGTTTTGCAGACCCTTGCCTTACCACTTGGCGACCAGGCCAGATGTCGCTAAATATCCTCTAAACATTAGAAAAGATCAAGCGGACAATTGATATTCTACCATCAACGTGATACCTTATGTACTATCGGAATGCCAATTTCAACCATATCAAACAATCCTAATAAGCTCTCGAATGTAATTTTATACGTGTTGGCGATTGCCGGCATTATTATGGTCATTTACTTTGGAAGCGAAGTCTTGAAGAATCTAGATAATCTAAAAGGCAAAGCTGCATTAACAGTTGAAGTTCTATACGGGGATGCCGAAGTTTTAATAAATGGCAACAAAGAAGGTCCGACACCTTTTAACTCAAAAGATATTACGCCCGGTGAAAACAAAGTTACAATTACAGCCGGCGACAGAACATACGAAACCACAATTGATTTCATTGCTAACGATAAAAAATATATCCACAATGTAGGCATTTTTAGAGATTTAGGAACATCAGATACGTTTTCATCCGGCCAAGTTTTCTGGTTTGAAAAAGGTAATTCGGGTAACGTGCTTAGAATACTTTCTGAACCGTCAGATGCTCGTGTATTTATTGATAACTCGGAAGTTGGTAAATCCCCTTATTCATCTGACAAACTTTCAGACGGAGAATATGATCTCCGTGTAGAAATGGCCGGTTATGAATCGCAAACCGCACGAATTAATATTAAAAAAGGCTACACACTAAACATCTCACTCAAACTATTCCCGGTCCCTGTCCCTTCCAAAGCCGTTGCTTTTGAAGGCAATGAGGGATTCTTTGATCTTTCATCTGATAACAGTAGCGTTGTATCGGATACACAAAATTGGGCAAAAGCCGTAGTTTATTGGAATAAGACCCGCGGAATTAATATTGCGAATCTTGGAGTAAACAAAGAACTTCTTTTTGATTATTTAATAGACTATAAAGGCAACGTTTACGATCAGGATGGAATTCAAGTGACAAATAAAGAAGACTACAAGAAATTTGCAGAGGCCGATAAAGGCGCGTATTTGGGCAGAACATCCGATGGTTTGGGTTTGACTCAAGAAGCTAAAGCTTCACTACTTGAACTGGAAACTACTTCCGGCTTAGGTGGCAAGAAAGCGACTGTAGTAGAAACAGGCACAGGCTGGCTAAGAGTCAGAGACGCGGCCGGATTAAACGGTGTTGAAATAGCACGTGTAACCGTTGGGCAGGAATATCTCGTGCTGGAAGAAACTACCGGTTGGGTAAAGATTAAAGTTTCGGATACAGTACAAGGCTGGGTTTCCTCTGATTACGTAAAAGTAGAAGGCAATTAATTATCACTTCTTTATTTATCTAAAGTTCTCGTGCCATTCCAGTAAATCCGGACGTAGCTGCTGAACTCTTGCTTTACTTTCCTCGTACTGCTTTTCAAGACCGAGACGCTTCTCATATTTTGCGATCAATGTAAAAACTCCAACATCATTTGGAAAAGCTAATTTTGTTTTTTCAAAAAAATTTGCAGCCTCTGATAAAAATGCCTCGTCGATATTTTCTTTGCTTCCGGGTTGAGTAAGATCTTCGGCCGCCAAAAAGTAATATAACGGAACAGAATTTCTAATTGTAACCAGATTCTTCGGATTTAACTTGTAAGCTTTTTTAAGATCTTCCAATGCGGCAGTTTTAAATAAAAGCTGGGATTCTCTGTTTTGTGTGTCAGCAAGAAATCCAATATAAACTTTGGCGCGACCACGATAGTAATTTGGTTCCAAAGGATTCTTTTTTATTGCTAAACTTGCAGTTCTCAACGCGTCCTCATATTCTTCGGCTGCTAAATATCTCTGACTAGATTCATATAAAACATCGGCGGAATAAATTCTCATAAAATACTGCGCCGACCAGAAAGAAATTATGAGTATTATTACGGATAAAATTAGTTTTTTCATATTTTTGTTTCCGCGCGAGCCAACATAAGCCAAAATAGCAGATTAACAGCAACTGTCGGCCAACCGAAAATGTTTGTCACGAGAAATCCTATTAAGCCGGGTCTATATTTTGGCGGTAATTTTAGTAAAAGATAAATACACCAAATTAGATAGATTGCTAAACCAACGATCCCTGTTTCGGCCCAAATTTCCAGATAATAATTGTGAGGCTTATTCATTACAAAGTTCCACTCTGATGAATAATTAATATCAAGCGATCGGTACTGTTGAAATTCATATGGGAATGTCTCCGGCCCTTTACCAATCAAAAAAACTTTGGGCGAAGAAGTAATTAATTCTAGCGTACCTTTCCATAAGCCATATCGAATAAACCCGGGATCCGAAACTTTGTATACATTTGTGTCAGGAGTATCTTGAGCGTAAACCGTAATATTTTGTGAAATAAATCTTTGAACATCCCTTTGTAAATCCATTACTTTATCTTTAAAAATTCCGGGATTAAATATTGCAGTACATGCAAAAATAAAGCTAAGAAGTAAAAACTTAATAAAACTTTTTTTCTCTTGAATTAGTCCTCGCATAAATAACAAACTGAAAACCGGCAAGCATATAATAAAGCTCAATACTCCGGACACAGAGTAACTAAACCACAGACCTGCAAAACCAAATACAGCCGAAAAAAACCATAAAACTGTCCGATTCCAAGAAGTGCTGCTAGTCACAAAGTAGTAAACACACAAGGGAAGAAGAAGCACAATATACTGTGCCATCCAATTAGGCTGTCCGAAAGTAGAAAAAACTCTATCTACTGCAGGCCCGCCCCACAAAAACCTCAATCCAAAGTGCTGGGAAACTCCGAGTAAGCCTATGGGAATTAAACTGACAATTGAGATTTTGAAAATCTTATCCAACTGATCTGTAGATAAAGTGTCCTTTGCAATCAAATACATTGCGGCGCAGATCAGTACTGAAAGTAATCCGTCATTAAACCTGGTGTAATATCCCCAAACAGATGTGTAAAGATGTGAAGAAAGTAATGTCGATACAATAAAGCTTGCCAAAAATAAGAGCGGGATCAGAGACATGCTTTTGGGTTTAGAATTACTTAAAAACTTCTCCAAGACAAACATGCCCAGAATCAACACACCTATTATGTAAACAAAAAACATTTTCGGGAACTCGAACAACTCGTTTGTACTTCTGGAAAATATTAAAGGTGTAAAGAAAAACAAAAATGCAAAACTGTAGAAATATCTATTGCTGATAACATTTTGGAGTATCTTCAAATCTTTCATGCTAGTATTATAATGTACTTAGTACATAGTTACCTGCCTAAATAATGGCAGGCTTAGGTAGTAGTGTTTTCAAGAATACTAGTTAAGCTTGTAGATCAATCAATAACGCCTGCGATTCTGCTGATTTCAACTCGGCTTATTTCAGTTGTAGCTGTTTCCAGAATTTTTGATATCCAATTTAGAATTAGCGGCGGCGGATTTACTTTTAACTCTCCGGAAGATTATCTTCTGGTTAATTCCTATTCGACATTTGTGATGATCGTAGTTTTAACTGTGGGATTACTTTATATTTTACTTAAATCTTATCTTTTTCATGAATCGCATATTACGCCAAGCATGACTGCAAAACTTTTTACACTTAGGTTGTCTTCATTTATACAATCTTCGTTCGATTTGTACTCACAGGGCTCAATTTGGCTCTCATATTCGTACCTAATATCATTGGTAACGGGGTTCATGTACATGTTTAAGCTTATGTACCCATGGGTTTTCTTCGCCTCCATTACATTAACTCTTATTTCCACGGTACTATTAATTTTAGACGTGGAAAGCGAGCTTCAGATGAGAAAAAGCGGAGAAGCTGCTTACGATGACACCGCAGAATTTTTGGAAGACAGAAGGGAGTCGCATCTAATATGAGTAAATTTACGAAAGTAATCTTTGACGCCATGCTGCTTATCGTTCTTTTGGGAATGCTAATAATTCCTGTAGGTTCGTTTGGTATGATGTCAGTTAATATTCCGAATCAGACAGTTCTGTCTACTCAGGATATACGTAAAGAACCAACTATAGAAGTAAAAAACACAAATACAAGGCAAGTAACAGAACCGATGAATGATGTGGTGACGGAAACAACAGAATCAGACGAGATGGAACAATTAGAACAGTAGAGTTACTCTGCACCGCCCGGAATAAGGTAAGTGATCGCCATTGCAAGAACTCCCCAAAGTACGACTGTAAACAACAAAGGTTTATCCGAAAGCAAAACTCTTTCAGGAGATTCTCCCTCCCCTTTTTCATAAATAATATATAAATAACGCGCAACTCCGTATATAACCAAAGGTATGGTAAGCATCATCCATTTAGGACTTCTTAAAATTGAAGGGAGTATTGTCAAAAGCTCGTTGCTTACATATTGAGGTGACGCTTGAAACGTAAAAAGGGAGTAAGTAATTATTGTGTAAGTAGCCGCCATGGAAATCATGCTGTCCAGTAAATTATCCGGGTAATGGCGCAGAGTTTTACGCGTTGCGGAATCAGTATCTCCGGAAAACTTTGCAACGATTGTTTTTTCTGATCGTCTTTTTCCAAATGCCAAAAGTAAAGAGATTCCAATTGTAGTTAGTGCAAGCCAAGCGGATATTGAGGTGTTGGAAGCAAGACCTCCTGCTAAAACTCTAAGAACAAATCCTGATGCGACTACGAGCGAGTCCATAATAATTACGTTCCTAAAGTACAAAGAATACGAAATTTGCATCAAAATATAGACGACAAGAATCAGAGTAAAGTACGAACCGATATTACTTGTAGAGAAGAATATCGCCCATGCTATTAACGCGAGGGCAACAATCCAAGCTACCCACTCCGGAAGTTTTCCGGATGCGATTGGTCTATTTTTCTTTATCGGGTGTTGTCTGTCTTTGGGAGCATCGATGATATCGTTAATAAAATAGGCTCCGGATGAAATAGCACAAAATGCGATAAAAGCGTCTAAACTTGAGAGCAGAACAGATTCCATCAGAAGTCTTCCGGAGAATAACGCGGCCGCAAAAAGACTGAAATTCTTAAGCCACTGTCTCGGACGAGCTGTGCGGATTATTTGATACAGCATATTTATCATTACAAATAGAATATTATTAGGTTTTGGTGATTTTCACAACATTAAGTGAGCTGGGGAAGAAATGAGCAGACAGTTTGGATTGACCAAATTATGTCTGTCTGCCCATTCTTGGTTTGACCAAAAACTTCCCATCTCTACCTCTACTTCAAAGGAACTGTTGATGATGCGGATCGAAGTTTCTTGCGTGCCGTAGCAGCGTAAGGTGTCCTACAGTTCTGGATGTGATCCCAGGCCCAGCTTATGGATTTCATCCATGATTCTGATGCCCTGCCTGCAATCATATCTTCTGCCTGAACACACTCGGCACACCGCGGGAACTTCGGTACAGCCTTCCGACGTGAGCCGGGAAGATTTTGGCTTTTCTTGTACCTTTTCATGCCTTCCTCCTTTCTTTTTTTCTTCTTTTGGATGTTAAGACATTTTACCAAGAGACCTGTTTTGTAGCTATTTCGGTCTATACGTTCAAATTGACTGAAGATGCTATAGGGCATATAATTTCGGCAACCAAATAAAACAATATGAAAGGAAGGTAAATGCATGGCTAGGTTCTTTTTGATTCAAAACAAGGGCATTTTCGCCGAAAAGGAACTTTTCTATGATGGCTTCACAGCCGGTCCAAAAGACCCATTGACAGGCCCGGACCGCCAGACTCGGATAGTCGTAACTGCAGGACCTGTGGCAGGAATATATGTGGCCGACAGTGTAGATTATGTTTACGGCACGATCATGATCGAGAGCCACCCCGGTGCAGTTCCTAAAACGGAGCTATGTCCAACTATATACAACCTCCATAAGGTTGCAGACAATGTCCCGGTAGTAATCACATGCAGCCAGCGGATCAAGTACGGCGAAGTGCGCTAGAACCGGAGGAGAAAATGAACAGCATTACAATTCAAGATGCGGTTGTGGTTTACTCACCGGATCTGCCGCAGCCGGATATCATCGGTGGGGGCAATCACAAAACATTGCTTAGATTTGGTGATGTGGGCAGTGTGACAATTGAGTACGGGGTGGTGACGGAGCTCCAACTCTCGCGTAAAGGTCGGATCCTAGTACACGATGAGCTCAGCGACGCGGTCCTAGCATCAATAGAAATGAGTCTCGTCGGGGTCGAAATTTTCATGTTTAACCCTGATACCACTCGGTACATTGAAGGCACGGCGATGCTCAAGAAAATTTCGCAACCGGAGAGACCCGACACCTTTGGCGGTCCTGCACAAGGATAACCAAATTTGTCAAAACAGGCGTTCGAACTTCTAATTATTTAGAAACTCGAGCGCCTGTAAAGTTTCTGAGCAACTAACTTTCAATCCTGTAACCGTAGCCTCGTAAAGTTACGATCAATTCTTCAGCGTAAAAACGTTTTAAAACCAATCGCAAGTTTCTAACGTGCACTTCCAAGGTATTTGACTCCATATAAATCCCCTCACTCCATACGTGTTCGAGTAATTTTTCTTTGGAAACAGTTTTATTTATATTCACAACAAGATATTCCAAAATATCGTACTCTTTTCTTCTAAGTGAGATGGGTTGTCCTAGATAAAAAACAGATTTATTACACAAATCTAATTTAAAATTTTTAACATCAATTGTTTGGGTCGATAGCTTGTTGCTTCTTCTTATTAACGCACCGACTTGCGCAGATAATTCTTTTACATTTATTGGTTTATACATTAATGCATCTGCACCTGCCTCCAAGGATTCCACTTTATATTCAAAATTAGTCTTATCTGCTAAAAGTAAAATTGGGCTTTCAATCTTTGAGGATCTTGCGTCTTTACATAAACTTACTGGATCTACATCCGGAAGTCCCGTATCTACAACGATCACATCGTAGTCGTTTACAGAAGAAAGGTACGAACCTTCGATAGTGTTATAGGCCACGTCTACCACATATTGTTTTTCAATTTCGGTTATAAAAGTGTCCAGATACTCCGCTTTATCTTCGATTAATAATATTCGCACGGCAGACCTCTTAATAAACACTATGTATAAGTTTGCCTGTGAATATGTTAAATGAAAATTAAATATTATGGAATGTTCAAAAATTTACGCAAAGAAAAATATATAGTATTCTTGATTGCATGTTACTCACACCACATACTATGGTCGGTTTAGCTATAGGAGCTTCGATTTCAAACCCCGGTATTGCAGTTCCGCTTTCATTTGTAATGCACTTTATGGGCGATCTGGTCCCACATTGGGATTTTTATTCTAATACAACTGATGAGCAGAGGCGTGTAGGTTGGCGCCCGATCGCTGTTATGGCCGATCTTGGACTTGGTGTAGCTGTAGGGATGTTTTTTACCTTATACGCACTGTGGGTTGTGGGAAATACTTCTCTGGCATTAAATATGTTTCTGTGTGGAGTGGCAGCAGTATTGCCGGATGCGCTAGCGGCACCTCTTATGTTTACACAAAAGCCAAATATTATTTCTGTTGTGATTGGAAAAATTCAATCGAGATTGCAATTTCAGGCTCCTATCTTTTGGGGGCTGTTAACTCAGGTTCTTATAACTGTTTTTGCTTTTTTAGTGATCTCAAATTCATTAACACAATAAAAAAAGCTACTATTCCGCCAAGCGTTAAGAGGACTTGTACAACATATTTCTCTGACGAAATTAAGCCAATTACTCCAAATGCCGCCGTGGTCGTCCAATAAAAAAGTGCAATCCTGGGAACACTCCAACCTCTGTCCAATAAAAGATGGTGCAAATGTCCTCTGTCGCCGGTTAGAGGATTTTTCTTTTGTATTATTCTTCTAATGATAGTGACCGAGGCATCCAGAAACGGAATTAGCAAAAAGATTACCGAAGTTATAATTTTGGTTCTAATCAAAATAGAAAGTACTGCCAAAACGAGTCCTGCAGACATCGCACCAAATCCCCACATAATACTAGACGGGAACCAGGTTTTTTTAGTAAAACCAAAAGCTATGCCAGCACTAATTGCGGCTAGAACTGCGACTTGAGTATGTATTGTTTCAAGAGGTGCAAACCTCAGGGCCAAAATACCTATAAACAAAGACGCAAGTCCGATGATTCCACTGTATTGACCGTCGATACCGTTTGACCATGATAATAAATTAAGCACCCATACAATCCAGACCACGGTAATAATATCTGCAATCACCGGTATGATGTGATTACCAAATTTAACAGTAAGATTAAGCAGATCAAAGGTTCCTCCGGCAATAGGGTTGCTTACAAAACCAATTTGAATACCGGATAAAACGACAACTGAAACTCCACAAAACAATAAAAATAATCTTAAAAAGGGATTTTCCAAAATCCTAAATACCGAACGTTGGTGAGTGTTTTGATAATCGTCAACGATTCCTAAAATACCGAGCATAAAAATTGCGATATAAAATCCGATCAAGTGTTTTGGAAATCCAATAAAAATAATTGCCAATAACAAAAATAAAATCGCATACACAAACCCCGCACCGCGCACCGAAGGTTTTGTTAAAATCATTGCCGGATGCGTATGCAACCCGGGATTTGTAACTAAACCTCTTTCTTTAGCAAATTCAATAAATTGGGGAATAACAAAATAGGCCAGACTAAATGCTAACGCAAACGGCAAGGCAAGCCCTAGCAAAGCCGGATTAATTAGCGGCTCAAAAGGAGTTGAAGAAGTAACAATAATTCTGACAAGCGAGTACGTTAAAAATAAAACCGAAAATGTTGCAAAAATACCTACAACTTCCGAAGAGTATCTAATGTAATATCTGCCAAGCAAATAATTAAGTACCGCACCGGCAATAAGCACAACTGCAGAAATTAACGGCAATAAATAAATTGCATTTGCCGGTGCGAGTTGAGCATCTCCCCAAGGCATCACGTACCAAAAGGGTATTGAAGAATTCAAATATTTATAGCGCAATCCGATATAAATTATTTGGAATAAAATTAAAACAATATTTAGTAATACAAAAGAGAACGCTCTGGTTTGAACATGAAACTTAGAAAGGTAGTTATTTTTAAGAAATTTTTTAATAAGGTTCATAAGATTCTCATCTGACTTTGGGGGTATGGTACAAATCTTTTAGTTTCTTTCCAAACATCATCCTAGTTTGCGCCTCAATCCACGGGAAGAATGAAAATGTCAGCAAGTTTAAAATAATAAGCGGACCCTCGAGTAAAACCAAAAATCTTCTCCACAACGACCAGTTTTTAGGAATTGGCTTTGTAAATTTGTGTCTAAAATATGTTCCGGGAATCAGAAAGATCAAGGTAATTGTTAAAATAATGCTCATTAGATTTGGGAGGCTGTATGCGAAATTAGATTGCTTGACGTAGGGATTTACCAACGTAACCATTCCGAAACCAAACGTAATCAAGAAAACAATATTGATTAGGATTACTCTTTTTTCAATGTGTTTAATTACCCACTTTATCTTTTTGGTGGTAGCAATTTTGTCGTTTTTCAAAAATTCTTTTACTGAAAGCGGAAAGTCTATTGCTCCCCAACCCCATCTTAAAAGTTGCCTGTACAAACGAATGTGTGAATCGACAAAGTTTTTTCCTTCAACCGCATCTGCTGAGTAAGGGATGTAGTGAGGAACTCCGTCAAAATTTCCGTTACGTGCAAAAAACGCTCTCCAATAAAAAATGGTGTCGTCCACTCCCAAGGTCACGTCCCAAAAATCTGCGTCAATTAATGTCTGTAAAGAAGATGAGTAGGATGAAAAAGTATCTTTAAATTCTCTGTTAGAAACCGACCAGTCGGACAGGCTGCCTAATGTAACTGCATTTGCTTCTATTCTCATCATTGCTGGAACACGCCACAAATTATTGTTAAACAAATGCACTGCGGTAGAAAAATAATGATAGTCTCTATTGTCTGTTGTTAAATACAAATGAGTTAAACGTGCGATATATTGTTCATTTAATACGTGGTCGGCATCGATTGTACTAAAAATATAATTTCTCAAGTTTTCGCCGCTGTTTCTCAACTCATCTACTGCATGTCTCGCGCCCCAAGTCCTGTTTGCTGCCGCTGCGCCAATTGCCTCCCCCGGTATTCCTGATGGGTGAACATAATGCATAACTTTATAAAATTTCTTACCTGATTCGCCGATAATTTTGTAAATATTCTCTACAACAACCTGAGAGTATTTTTCTTCTACGGCAAAAACCAACGCCACCTGCTCAGTAGGAAATGTCTGATTAAAAAGACTTCCCAAAGTATCGCGCAGAACACCTTCCGGTTCGCTGTAAACCGGAATCAAAAATACATGTCTAAGACTGGATAAATCGGGCGGAAGTGTAGGTTTATCGGGAAGTTCCGCAAAATCAAGTTTGTTGCACTCATCGAGCCAATTAGTCTTCATTTCTCTCATGTAGTGTCTGTACCCTGCATACATTCCCAAAGTATGTCTAAATGCCATAAATGACCAATAAACGGTAAAGAAAGTTAGAAGGTACACAATTGCCGGCGGATACAAAACACCGAGCCAAATCGGCGAGCTTAAAAGAGCCCAGGTTAAAGAGCCTAGTGACAGCTCTAAGAAGCGGTGTACCTGGCGGTCATATTTAATTACAAATCTTGCGAGCATATTATTAGTTTATATTAAATTACTAGTTAATACCGAACAGTTTGCAGGTGTTACTATAGGACAATTCGCAGGCCTTTTCAAATGAGATGCCTTTAACCTCAGCTATCTTTCGTGCAGCATATACAACGTTCTTGGGCTCATTTACTGTCCCTCTCATGGATTGAGGCGGCAGATAAGGAGCATCGGTTTCCACTAAAAACTTGTCGTCCGGTACCTGTTTGATCGTCTCTAGAAGATTTCTGTTGGACGGATAAGTTATACTGCAGGCAAACGAAAGTAAAAAGTTAAGTTTCAAAAGTTCCTGCGCAAATTCCCATGTCGATACAAAACAGTGTGAAACTCCTCTTAAACCTTGACCTTGGTATTTTTGCAAAAGCTTCAAAATAATTTCATCTCCTCCCCGATTGTGGATAATTAACGGTAAATTCAGTTCAACTGCCAGCTTAATTTGTTCTTCAAATAATATTATTTGCTCTTCTTTTGGTCGTCCGCCCTGCCAGTTACTTATATCTATTCCGCACTCACCGATTGCCACTATTTTCTTGCTGGCAGTAGCTTGTTTTCTTAGTTCAGCCATTAAATCAGGCACCTGCATCGACATATTTTCATGCGGATATATTGCAACAGTTGCATACACACCATCGAACTCTTCGGCATTCTTCATACATACCAAATTATCTTTAATTGATGTACCTATATCGATTAACTTAGTAACGCCTTCGGCTTTTGCTTCGTCTACCAAAACTGCCTGAGTTTTGGAATACTTTTCATGCTTTAAATGACAATGCGAGTCGATTAACATTTTGTCTAAACCCTTAAACTTTTTAACTGGAAATAGATTAATAAGCAAAATATCAGATACAGCCCGTAATTAACAGGTGTAATTAATTCGAAAGCTTTTAATCCCAAAGTTCCGGTCGCCCAAAACCCAAGAAAAAAACCATATTTTAAACTTCTTACCGAAACACGTTTAGATCCTGATAACTCAAGGCGCTGTCTACGAAATACTAAAAATATAAAAGTAGAAAAAGTTAGTCCCAGCGCAAAAAACACTAAAATCAAAAACATCAGAATAGTGACAATGGTATCCGGAGCATAGGTGCTCCCTACAAAAATTAAACATGTCCAAACTATAAGGCTGGAAAACACAAGCGCGTAGAAGAACCTTGGCATAGTAAGATATTATCATTGTTTTGGTAGAATATCCGTATGATTACATTTGAAACTTTTATTTTTATAGCGGTCTTATTCATAGTTGTTGGCGGTGTGGTTGTATATCTTGTTACTTCCCAAATTAAAAAATTACAAGGTACTCTTAAAAATGATGAGAATAGCGTTTTGATGGAATGGCTCAAAGAAATGAAGGGCTCAGTAGACAAGAATTCGGATGTTTTGGAAAAACAACTTAAAGAACAACGAACAACGATCGAGGAACAAATGCAGAGTCAAAGATTGGCAATGAACCAACAGACAAAACTGATTTGGGAAAGACTCGATAACGCATCTGAAGTAATACGAAACGTACAAAAACAGATCGGAGGTATTCAGGAATTTGGAACCGACATCAAAGATTTGAGTAACATTCTAAAATCTCCAAAGCTCAGAGGTGGTTTAGGTGAACAACTGCTTTATGATATTTTGGCAAACTCACTTCCAAACGATAGATTTAAAACTCAATATTCTTTTAAAGACGGAACAAAATGCGACGCTGCTGTTTTTACAGATAAAGGGATAATTCCAATTGACGCTAAGTTCTCGGCCGAGAATTTTAAAGCAATGCTTACCGCTGATGCACAGGATCAAAGGGACAGATTGAAAAAAACTTTTGTTGCTGATGTAAAAAGAAGAGTTGATGAAACTTCAAAATATATTTTGCCGGAAGAAGGAACTAGCGAACAGGCAATTATGTACATTCCTTCCGAAAATATTTATTACGAGCTTATTGTTAATACACCGGAAATTGACGAGTATGCAAGACAGAAAAACGTAGTACTGGCCTCACCAAATACAATTTCGTATTTTTTGAGAGTTTTGTTAATTGCGTTCCAACAACAGGAGTTACAAAAACATGCCGGTGAGATTCTAAAATCTCTAGCGGGCATTAGGCTCGAAGCCGAAAAGTTTAACGGCGACCTTGGGGTTTTAGAGGGCCACATTTCAGACACTTATAAATCTATGGATAAAGTTAAAGTTAAATTTATGAGACTCTTTGGCAAGATTGAAGGTGTACAGGCACTTGGTCAAGCAGAACAGCAGCCTCTGCTGGATGCACCCGACACAGACGACGAGATTTAGAATTTTTGATTACCCTGAGTTCTGGATTTTAAAAAAAGGGCACCCTGTAGACTCGAGAATTTCTCGGTACGCTGTTAGCGTTGTCTGCAGGGTGCTTAGTGTGGAACGCGTGCGTGCTTTTGAGCTTTTTTTATGAAAAAGCGGATCTCAGCATTACTTCATACAGCACTCTCCTTTTTATTCGATCCGGGCGCGGAACTACTGTGGCGGGTCCGAATATCGTGACCCAAGGCC
>Ga0208375_1000189_pt1 | contig 98900 bp, 88 predicted proteins | sample RifOxyD1_FD_184038 | JGI IMG/M metagenome (GOLD analysis project Ga0208375, IMG submission 184038) | Soil microbial communities from Rifle, Colorado - Rifle Oxygen_injection D1 (SPAdes) | ecosystem: Environmental > Terrestrial > Deep subsurface > Rock core/Sediment | place: Rifle, Colorado... | reverse complement strand
CTCTCGCTTGTATTCTGCTTTGAAGTCGTAATCTTGAATTTTTTTTACTAAATCTTTTAAATTTTCCATCCGAAAAATTTAGCAAACTTAGTACATTTGGCCCACTTTTATTTTACATAATTGGTATTACTTTAATTCCTCTAGTGCCATCTCGACCATTACCCTAACTGTCTCATCAGGATCTTTATTCAAAGACTTTATGGCCGTAATCACTTCAGGCGATTTGCCACATTTTTTCAATGCCGATACTGTTCCTTGGCGAACGAATTTTTCTTTATCCTTAGCAGACTTCACTAAATATTGCGCATTGCTTTTCACTTCACTGCACATATCTCCAATTGCCATTGCTGCATTTGCTCGCCGTTCAGAATTGCTATCGTTAAGCAAAATTGCACTTAGTTCTTTTGATAGTTTTTCTTTTTCTTTAGTTGGAAGATTTTGCATTTCCTCTAACGCTTTATTATAAACTTCGTCATAGTTTATGGCCGTATTTAACGTAACCAAACGTTCCGCAAGCGAGATGGCGGCCATGGACCCAAAAGGAAAAATTAATAATAAAAAAAAGGCCTTAAATAAAAATTTAATTAGCATGACTACTCCTGGTTATATAAATTTTTTTACCGTTCAATTAAATGCCTCGTGATTTAATTCTTAAATCAATATTATCTTTGACCCAACTCCACAGACCACTCATTCCATTCCTGCGCAGCTGGTCTTCCCAACCAAACATAACCGCTGGCTCCACAGTCCAAACCTTTATTCTGCTGGTTGGTACATAGCTTTGCCAATTATTTCCCACTTTAGGACTAGCATACAAAATGCGAATGCTAATATTTCTAGTTAAATATTCAAGTGGCGAAATATCTATCTTAGAGTAGGCCTGTTTTACTACCTTAACATCCTTGCCTTGGCCCTTAGGAATTTCTGGAACTCCATCTGTGAGCATGATAATTGAGATCGGCGCTAATACTAAATTTTTTTGCTTAACGATAGACTTGATTCTTAAAAAGAAGGTATTGAAGTCTGTTAAATTATCGGTCTGCCCAGAAAATTCTTTGGTTAATTTTTCTTCGATTTCGAGAGGAGACAATCCATCAAAGTCGTGAATAGGAAAAAAAGATTGAGGTTCTTCTTTTTGATCTCCTCCAATCCCACCAACATATAAATCTGTTGGACGAGAAAGCCCCTCTTCTCCCCGTAAATGGCCATACAGGTAATAGGAAAGAAACTTCACGCCATTTTTAAAACTATCTGTAGTGGTAAAAGAACCGCTTACATCAATACCAATAAAGATAGTGTTTTTGGCCGTAGTTTTTTTTGCGCTGGACAAATCTAGTTTGCAGCCAAACATTAATAGTGAAATTGATAGTAGCGCAATTATCCGTATCATTGTTTTTTCTCCTCTTCCCCAGATATCTGTGCCAGCATTTGCTTTGTATCTTTCAAGTCTTCTAAGGTTTTTATGGGTAAAACAAAGAGATTCTTTCCAGTTAAAATAATCATAAAAAAATTAGTCATAACAGCTAACACTTGCACCGGAGGTAAAACAAAAGCACCTGTAATCTCGGTTCCCTTTGTTGAAAACCAATTGATCTCATCTTGCAACTGTCCAATCAACTGTTTAATCCAATTAAGAGGGGCCCCGACTACAGTGACACTTTTCTTAGATCCGCCTTTTTCGTCTTCCATGCCCTCGCGCGAAATTATCATAAGAAGTGTAGGCGTTCCATACTTAGCGAAGAAAAACCAAGTGCCAGCACGAATTCCAAACCACGCCATAGCAGAAATCGTGATAACTAGGCCAGGGCCAATGAGTACAGTCTCATTGGTAATTTGAGCAAACCACGGAGCAAGCGATTCCACAAATTCGCGATAGAAAAATAAAACTTCAATAAACATAACCATAAGTTCAATGAACAACATTTTGATAATGGTAACTGGTTGCCTCTTGTCTATGGCCTCAACCAGTCCATGCATACAAGCGAAACTTCCTCCAATAAGCATGAATAGAAAAATCATCAATCCGGCCATCGCGGTAGCGGGATTGATTTCCGTATTTGTTAGGCCACCAATTATCTCCATGGCCATGGGAGTTAAAATGTAAGAGAAGGTTAATGCTTCACATACGATCCAAAAGAAAGTTATTAGCACCGCAATCCAGGGAAGTCCGGGAGTAGAATAACCTTTTGCCATCTTAAGCAAAATTGTAATTGGTGAAAAAACTATATCCTTGATCGTCTGGAAGGCCCCCATTACAACCAGTCTAATTGCTCCAAAAATCCAACCAACGGATAGAAAAATAAAACGGAAAATTCCCGCCCAAAAAAGCAGTATACTTTTCCCTCCATCCCACCAAGTAATCAATACTGTGGCAATAAAATATGTCCGATTAGGCCTAAAAATTATTGTCACTAATGCCACTATAGTGGCAATAGTTCCCACGCAAATAAACAAAGAAGGAAGTGCCAAAAAAATTATCTTTAAAGCAAACTCCTGGCCTCCAGCTTCCAGTGTCCATAAAAACCAAGCAATTGGTGAGAAAATAATCTGCGCAAGCAGTTGCCAATTTTCCGGAAAGAGTTGAATTAACGAATCCAGCATAGATGCCCCCTATTAAAATAAAATTATCGGATCTTCTGCTAGTCTATCTGGCCATCTATAATTCGCAACATAGAGGATAAATTTGCTGCCTAAAGACTGATGATTGACTGATATGCTTGGATAAAAACCTAAAAAAATCTGACATCGATTGTCATATCAAAATTATCGGAAGTAGGATCATCTCCTATGCATAACAAAAAAATATCATCTTTCATTTTAGTTTTCGCAATCTCTTTTCTAATCAACTGGAATATTCAAGCATCTTTTATCCAATCAGACACTTTGACTGCTGATAACATTACTCAAATAAACCAGTCCACTAAGATGGCCCACGAGATAAATGCCTTCCTTTACAACTTTTCGCAGACTCACGACAAAGACTCTCCCCTTTCTGGCAAAGAGGTAAAAAATTTAGAAAAGATGTTATTGGCATATTTTACTGCCATTAATGACCTAGCACTGCTTTCTCAAAAACGTTTTTCTAATCCTGAGGCCACGGCAATTCCCTTTGCTAAAATCAATATTGTTCTTTATTTGATTGTCACTCAAACGCTTCAGGCAACTTACCTAGTTCTAGAAGAAAACGCTTTTCTTCGCCATATCTGTTCAAATATTTCACAAAATAATTTCGGCCAAGATATAACTAATCTTATGGCCCACCTCCTTGTACCAAGCAACATTGAGGCCACTCACTCTCAAATTTTCACTATTAACAATGCCAGCAGACACATCATTTTATCAAATAGTGCTGATGATGAATTAAGCAAAATTTATCAGCAAACGAGCGATTGGTTTGAGGAAAAATATCGTACAAGATATTTTGAAACACTCCGAAAAAAAGTTTCGCACACAAAAATAAGCGATACCTGGTACAATTTAGCTAGTAGGATTTTAGAAAAACTAAGTCGTATGTATGGTGAGCATGCCAGCAAAATTAGATGGCGACATGGATATCTTTACACCAACGAAAATATTAAGCAAAAAGTAAAAAACAGTCTGCGCCCACTTGATCTACTGGTAGATAAAACTCGCTACGTCTTTACAGACCTATTTCTTCCTAGTTATTTTGGCCATGCGGCAATATGGGTGGGAACACGTAAACAGTTAGAAGAAATAGGTATGTGGAACCACCCTGCAATTCGCCCCTATCAAAAAGAGATTGAACAGGGCAAGAATATTTTGGAAGTTGTTTTGACCGGAACAAGATTAAATGACTTTGATAGCTACTTTGATGTTGATGAATATGTGCAAGTCCGTGATCAAAGTTTACTTAATGATTCAGGCCGTGTTTTTCAAGTCTACCAAGACGCCTTCGCACAATTTAATAAAAGCTACGATTTCCTTTTTTCCTCTCAAAATTCAGACAAACTAATTTGCTCTGAAATTATCTACTACAGTTATACCTATGCTCCTTGGCAAAGCCGATATATCTTCGGCCGCTATTCTTTCTCTCCCGACGAAGTCATTGATATTCTTTTTAATCCCAATGCTGATTTTCGCTTAGTCACTTTTATGAAGGCACAAGGCCTTACTCAGATTGACTATCCTTCACTAGAAGAGCTTCGGAAACTAGTAAAAAAATAAAAACAGTCAAGATTATCCCCCCATTATAAATTTAGGCCTGAGAAAATAAACTCCGATAACTTTACATGAAAAAGGCGGCAATTTGGCCGCTATAATAAGTGGGGTATTTTATGGCCATAAAAATTGGAAAAATTGTAATTTCCTTACTACTTCTCGCTTTTTTTGCCTCTGTTAAAGCAGACGATTCTGTTGTCACTAATGATGAAACAAGCATATTTAGCGAAAAAAGTTGGGCCAATTATCGATCTCACAGTCCACACGAAATAATGGGATTAATAAGCAGATCAAAAGAGGAGCGGGCGGCCATTGAAGAAAGCTTAGAAATTCGCGAACTGGCCAGCATCACAGAGGAAGAAAGAATTTTATGGGAAGAAGTTGAGTCAATTATGGCACTACCTCCCGTAATTGACTTGCAATAATAGCACAAGCCGCATGATAGATGTGCCTGGCCATAATAATCATCCCTATTGTATTTTTTTTTGCCTTGATTCATACTTTTGTTATCGAACTATATTGTTTAAAAAAAAGTGAGGAAATTTTTTATGAATACTAGGCCTTGGCCAATCGTCCTTTTGGCATGTATCTACTTTGTAACTCCATTTTTTAATTTTGTAACCGGCTACACTAACGTCTCAGATGAAATTAATTTTCTCCCCTATATAGTGGCAAGTTTCTCCAGTTTATCTTCCATCATATCCGTAATTCATATGGTGGTTCCGGGAGTAATTGCTGGTATCGCAATTTATAAGGTAAAAAATTGGAGTTATCCTGTTTTTTTGGCGGTAATGGTTTGGGTATCCATTCGCATAATTTATAATTATGCTACACTTCCAGGAGTTTACTCCCTCACTTATATTTTGGTTCCCATGACAATTAATATTTTCTTTGTCTCCTACATCCTATTGCCTAACGTGCGTGCTGCCTATATTGATCCTAGACTTCGCTGGTGGGAGACCAGGCCACGCTTTAAGTGCACGGGAAGCGTCATGATTGAATGTGAAGAAAGTAATAAACGAGTAGAGGCCCAGCTAAGCAACATTGCCGAAGGAGGCCTTTTTGTACTCTCGAATCAAGAATTGAAAATGGATGCTCCCATCAAAGTTAGCATCAACATCCTCGATTTGCATATTACCTCCAAGGCCAAAATCGTCTATCATCGAAAAGATCAGGCGAATGGATATGGAATTCAATTTACTAACATCAGTAAAGAATTTGCCCAATATATGAGGGCCGTGACTCGACGCCTAGAGCAAAATAGATTTGAAATAACTAGACCGAAACCTATCTGGACCGAAGATTTATATAATTGGGCAATAACACTATTAACAACTGGCAAGGGAATTACCCCTATTTTGCCACCCAACTATCCCAAGCCGCAGTGGCAAATAGATCCTCGGGTAGCAAAGATGCAGTTGATAATCAAGAAAGCAGTTGCCTCTTTTCAAGAAACAGTAAAACAGCTGTTAGATAAATTTAAAGAGCTTTCTAAAAAACTAGTTACCAAATTTAAGGCCCCTTAACTCTTTAGCAATGGCGGCAATTAACGGTGGCCCCTGATAGATAAACGAGGTATATAGCTGGATAAATTTCCCACCCTCCTTCCAAAATTCCACGCAATCTGCAAAGGAAGAAAAGCCTCCTGCGCCAATAATGGCCATTTTCGATTCTCCTCCATATTTTGCCAGTAAATGATGACGAATTATTTTAGATTTTTCATAAAGATATTTTCCAGACATTCCACCTATTTTATATGAATGATCTATTGTGGTGTTCGTAGCAATAATTCCCTCTAGTGCAAAATCGAGAACTCTTTGCGCAATATGATCGACTTCTTCCAAAGAAAGATCCGGCGAAATTTTTATAAAAATCGGCGTTTTCTCTCTATCCTTATGCCCGGCCAAGCTTTTTAATAAATTATCTAAATACTCACCGCTTTGCAGTTTGCGAAGGCCTTGTGTATTTGGGGAAGAAAGATTTACCACTATATAATCCGCAACTGGTGCAAATTTTTTATATAACAACAAATAATCGTTAAACGCTTCGGGAATAGGAGTATTTTTATTTTTTCCAATATTAACCCCTAATGCTGCTCGGCCGTTATATTTGGCCACTCTTTGATAAACAGCCTCCATTCCTTCGCTGGGAAAACCCATCGAATTACGCAAACTCTGCTCCCCTGGATGACGAAAAATGCGTGGACGATCATTTCCTACTTGCGGCAGCGGAGTAACCGTTCCCACTTCAACAGCACCAAATCCAATGGCATCAAAATAGTCTAATGCCACTGCATCTTTATCTAATCCCGCGGCCACGCCAATAGGAAATCTCCAATTTAACTTTCCATCAGCAGATTGAGTGATAAACTGTGGATCATCGATGGCCCTGCCAAACAATTGCGCCATTGTCTGCGGAAAATTAGCGAGAAAAAAAAGCGCTGCATTGTGCACTAACTCTGGATCAAAGTGAAAAGCTGCTTTTCTAAATAATTCATAAAAATTGGACGCAATCATTTATTGTCGATCCCTCCATTCCATTATTCCCTCTAAGTCTTTGGCCGGAAGATAATTTAATTTTACCGCCATCTCCGATAATCGATCATAGTCTGTCAAAGTAAAATATCTTAAATGTGCCTCCTCAAACTTGGCCTTCATTTTGGACATATTATAAGAGAAAATGGCCACCACTCCCATCACCTCACATCCAAGAGCACGCAATTCTTCCGCCGCCGCCAAAGAACTCTGGCCTGTTGAAAGAAGATCCTCAACTACTACTATTTTATGTTTGCTTTCAACTCTCCCTTCAACTTTATTTTTTTTCCCATGATCTTTTGCCGCCGGCCTTACATAAAGCAGTGGCAAATTCATCTGATCAGCAAGAAGGGAAGCATAGGGAATTCCGGCCGTTGCTACACCGGCGATCGCATCAACATCACTCAATTTATCTTTTATCAAAGAGACAAACGCCTCCTTGATAAACGTACGAATTGGAGGATAAGAAAGGGTTAAGCGATTATCGCAATAAACCGGAGAAATTATGCCAGATGCCCAGGTGAATGGTTTATCTGGAGAAAAAACGAAGGCACCAATTTCTAATAAGAACTTTTCTAACGATTTACTTTCTGACACAAAACCTCCTAACGACCAACTTCACTTAATACTCATCAATATTTTTTCAAACATCGCTACCGGATCATGAGCAGTAGTAACTTCTCGGCCAACAACTAAATAATCAGCTCCCCATTTAATGGCCTCGGCAGGAGTGGCCACCCGCTTCTGATCACCACTTTTATCAACATCCAAACGCACTCCAGGAGTAACCAGTAAAAAATCCTGGCCAAATTTTGCCCGTAGTTTGCTCACTTCCAAAGAAGAGCAAACTACCCCATCTAATCCTGCATCTTTTACCAATCCTGCCAAACGCACCACATCACTTTGTATCTCAGACTGAATATTTAAATCTTGCCGCAAGATTTCAGACGAAGTGCTAGTTAAATGCGTGACCCCAATTAAGCGAAGCTTTTTATTTTTCTCTTTTGCTTCCTTCAATGCTCTCCTGGCACCTAACATCATTGGCCTTCCACCTAAGGAGTGCACATTAATAATAGAAACATCTAGCTGCGCCAATACCGCCACCGCTCGCTCCACGGTATTGGGGATATCATGCAATTTAAGATCTAAAAAAATCTCTAGGTTTCTCTGACGAATTTGGGAAATAATGGACGGCCCGGCACTATAAAATAATTCCATTCCTACTTTAACAAAACATAATGGCCCACTGGGATCAAATTTATCTAAAAAATGCATGGCCTCCTTTTCACTAGAAAAATCTAAGGCCACTATGATTTTTTGACCTACTTGTCTATGCAATGAAGTTGTTAACATCGGAATCTCTCCTCTCCCAAACAATTCCACCGTTGGCGATTGTCATCATAATTTTTCCAAAAAAATAACTGCCCAAATAGGGAGTATTGGATGACAAAGATGATAATTGTGATTTATCAAAAGTAAATTCTCTATCTAAATTTATCAGCACCAAATCTGCTGGTGCTCCTAAAGAGATCCGCCCTAATTGCGAAAGAGAAAATGTTTCTGCAACCTGAGTAGACATTTTATGCAGTAGCATTGATAACGACAGCACCTTTTGCTTTAATACTAATTCTGTGTACAACAGAGGAAAAGCACTTTCCAATCCAATAATTCCAAACGGTGATTTTAAAAGTCCTTGAGATTTTTCCAAGGCCGTGTGTGGAGCATGATCGGTAGCAATACAATCGATAGTACCATCTAAAAGGCCAACAATTAACGCTTGCCGATCTTCTTCTGTCCGCAGGGGCGGATTCATCTTATAGTTGGCATCATCACTTACAATATCGGCATCCGTTAGCGTTAAATGATGAGGTGTAACCTCTGCGGAAATCTTCACTCCCCGTTTTTTATATTGACGAACAATCTCTACACTCTCTTTGGTACTTATATGTTGGATATGTAGATGCACTCCATATTTTTCTGCCAAATCAGCATCTCGCTCTACCATTTTATATTCCGCCTCATTTCCTTGCACCGGTAATTTAAAACGCTCCGCGGCCTTCCCCTGGTTAACCACTCCACCGGCCGATAGTTGGTGCATCTCCGAGTGTTGCATAATGATCAATCCACACTCTTGGGCCTTTTTGAAAATGCTCTCCATCACTGATTTTTTTTCTACGCCCCTTCCATCATCAGTTACTCCCACAACTCCCGCTGCGAGATACGCTGCAAAATCCCCCACCTCTTCTCCCGCCGACCCAATCGTCATGGCCGGAATGGGAAGTACACGCACCACTCCCACTTCCTGCGCGCGTTTTTGTATCCATGATACCATCTCCACACTATCTATCACCGGACGAGTATTAGGCATGGCCGCAATAGTAGTAAACCCACCTCGCGCCGCGGCCTTCGTACCAGATGCTATAGTCTCCTTCGCCTCAAATCCTGGCTCACGTAAGTGAACATGCATATCAATAAATCCTGCGGCCAAAAGTAAATTAGAAGCATCAATAATTTTGGCCTGGGGAGTAATCTGTTCGTAACGATTCCGGCGTTCTTTTCCTTTAAAAATATTAGCAATGAAATGATCTTTGATTATTAAATCTACAAGAACAATAGATTCTAAAGAAGAAGATACCTCTAGTATTTGAGCATTCTTAATTAAAATTTCTTCCGCTTGTCCACCGGCCATACTGATCAAAATCTCCGATTACGTTCTAATCAATCCGATCTATAAAATCTTGGCAGCATCCAAAAAATTTACGGCCTCAATACAATAAGACATTTTTAATGACAGGCGGCAAAATAGTAGTATCAAATTCCGTAGCACCAAGATCCATACTTCCAATTCTTAATACTCCGAAAAAATCTCTAGATACCAAAGTTTGCGGCACGCTGCTGCCACTATCTATTGCCGGCCCAGTTCGCTGCAAATGAAAGTCTGCGGCCGAGGCATTAACAAACAACGGATCAGCACTCAGTGCACCAACATCCCAGGCCGGAAGCAATGCAGAAGGGTTCGTAGTACTAAACCACAAATTATTGTTATAGATATCTGGTGCTCTCTCTTTTGTAAGCGCAGTATAGCGATATCCTGCGGTATCCACAAAAATATTATTAATTAGCTCTACCGTTCCATCAAAGTTATTAATGCTTCCTGGTTCATACCAAATAACCATGGCATCATTGGTAGAATTACTGCTATGCCCGTATCCATATATCGTATTATTATAAATTTTTACCTGCATATAATTTCGTTGGCCATAGAGCATAATAGCATGTCCCGTACTAGCAACTGGCGAATACTTCCCTGCTGAGGCAATGATGTTGTTATATACTGCTATGCTGCCTCTAAATCCTAGAACATTAGAAGAACAATTTTGCGTACCAATATTAATTCCCGCCCCAACTTGATTTTCAATATAGTTATCATGAACCTTAAATACTCCTAAAAATTCTCCGCACTCATTTTCATCATATATGTGAATACCAAATCTGGCCCCGTTATCACTTAATCTATTCCAGCCCACCTCCGGTGCTACTGCTGAAAAATTATTACGCAAACTGAAATAGGTAGCATGTTCCTTATTAGAAGTAGATTGGCCACCATAATGGTGAATATAATTGCCAAGAATTTTTAAATTATTAGCACTATTTGTTCCTCTAGCGTTATATTCTCCGGCCGTGCATCCAATTGCTCCTGATTGGCCGTTTGCTTCTATGCCATCAGGTTGTGTCAACTCACAACCAACTGTTCGGCCATTGGCCGAACTACCAATTGTTCCCGAGTAGGCCTTAACTTTTAATTTGGAAAATACCCACCAATCGTTTTGTGTGTAATAATTAGAGATTCCTGAATTAGTCGGACTATTTACTACGAAGCGAACGTTGGGATAGGTCACCAACGCTATGTGATTATTTGCCAGGCCATCTAATTGCGCAGAGGCACCATATTGAATTCTTCCGCTATATTCTGCACTAGTGGCAATATAAATAACATCGCCAACTCCTGCACTATTTCCACGAACAGCATAAATCACACTGGCCCAAGGTGCTTGCCACGAACCAATTCCCGAATCAACTCCACCACTTTTTATAAAGCGAAATATTCCAGTATTTCTTACGTAAAAATCCAGCTCATTGGATTTTTCACCACCAACCTCAACATAAATTTTTCCCGCTCCCACTGCCGCCGCGGAGGGAATGGAAAATGCCACTTCTTGCATTTTATGAGTGGTATACAAATCGGCCGGGCCACCAGGAAGTATCCCATCGGCATTTTTCCAATAATAAGTGTGTGCCATTTCAATAATGGCCCCGGCGGAATCTTTCAAATAGATTTTTGAACTGTTTTGAACACTTCCTAAATTTACGCCCCAGGCCGTAACGATGGCCCCATCTCCCAATCCATCACCCAATCCCGATTTAGGGCCATTTACCAAATCCGAAAAATAAAGTAGCGGGGCCATTGCAAAACAGGGAACTCCCATCAAATTTACTAGGATGACAAAGAAAAAAATGATTCGTGTAATTTGTTTCATCTCAATTTACCTTCTCATAACTTTTTTAAAAAGTTTTATAATTTAAATCCAGCGATGATAGTCACTGATCTTACTGGCCAGTATGCAGCAAATTAATCTCAGTTTTTGGATCAAAAAGATGCATGTGGTGTAAATTAAAACTCAAAGTCACCTCTTGTCCTAATGCGGGCATCTTTCTTCCCATAATTTCACTGATGTACTCTTTCTTTCCCGAAGACATGGTGAGTAGACCATTTTTACCAAGCGGCTCTACCAACTCTACCTTACCCGCAATTTTCCAACCATTATCTATTCCATCATCTTCAGAGGAGATAAAAACATCGCTCGGCCGAATCCCCATAGTAACTTTCATTTTATCATGAACTAGTTGGCCCTTGCTGGAAGGAAGCACAAAATTAAAAATACCACTCTCTTCTATCAAATGGATATCATTTCCACTTTTGCGAACTTCACAATTAAAGAGATTCATTCCCGGACTTCCTATAAACGTCGCCACAAACAGAGTACGCGGAGTTTCAAAAACATCCATGGGAGTTCCCAGTTGCTCAATGCGGCCAGCGCGCATTACCACCAACCGATCGGCCAGTGTCATGGCCTCGAGCTGATCGTGAGTGACATAAACAGTCGTGGCCTTGGCCTTAAGGTGAAATTTTTTTATCTCCACTCGCATTTTTGAGCGCAGTTTGGCATCTAGATTGGAAAGTGGTTCATCAAATAAAAAGACTGTCGCCTTTTTTACAATAGCACGTCCCATGGCCACTCGTTGCCGTTGTCCGCCAGACAAGGCCGCTGGGCGACGATTTAGATATTCGGTAAGATCAAGCATGGTGGCCGCTTCCATCACTCGTTGCTTGATTATCTCTTTTTCTACCTTCTTCAAGCGCAAGCTGAAGGCCAAATTTTCAAAAACGGTCATGTGGGGATAGAGGGCATAATCTTGAAAAACCATGGCCACCCCGCGATCTATTGGTGCCACCTCATTCATTAATTTTTTATTAATAAAAAGGTTGCCAGCAGAGAGTTCTTCAAGGCCTGCAATCATTCGTAGCGTGGTTGATTTACCACACCCCGAGGGCCCCACTAGAACTAAAAATTCACCGTCTTGAACAACCAGCGACATGTTGTGCACAACCTGTGTCTCTCCAAATTTCTTCTCCACATTCAATAAAGCAACTTCGCCCATGAACCTTTCCTTGTTAAGATTTAAGCGCTAGCTTAAAAAGCAATTTCATAATTTAAACGTACAAAATTTTCCGTTTTAGAGTTGGCCTGTCCCTTATAAAACTGTGTTTCCTTCTCTTTACTGATTGTTCCAACAAAGACACTAATGGTTGGCAAATCATATTGATGATCCTCCATAGCATAGGCCCACATTAGCGCAATTCGGCTCCCCTCTTGATCTTTTGCCCAATCCATACTGGCCGTTCCAAAATCTTCTTTGGTGACAATACGTTTTTCATAATCCAATCCGGCGGTCATATTTTTACAAAGCACATACACCGGACGCAAATGCAAGTCCAAATATGACCACACTTGGTCTGTCTCATATCCTAAATGATCTTGAAAATTAAAGGTGTAATATACGGCGTATTTAGGAGTTTTATAATCTCCCGCCCATTGCAACACCCATTTAGAGGCCAAGCTATCCTTGTCGTCTAAGTTAAAGGCACTCCGCATCGCCCCGCTATAGATATTTCCATGTGAGTAGTTCACCAATAACAAATTATAGAGGTTACCATCGCCAATTTTATCTCCCCAACGCTGGAATTGCACTCCCGCAATGTAGGCAGTTGATCTATTCTGGGTATTTGCATCATTAACTTGATGTACTTCAATGTTCGATTTAATTTTTCCATTTGCGAGTGGATATTCTACTTTATTGATTAAAATATTTATTAGACGAGATTGATCTCCTCGCTCTTTCATCCCATAGGCAAATTCTAGATTAACTGGGCCAACTTTTTCCTTGCGAATACCACCGCCGAACAGATTATGCTCATCAAAAGGAAAAGCTCGCGTTAGAAAATCACCATCGCCGCGATAAGCGCGCTGGCCGAACCAAAAAGAGGTAGTTTCGGAGTGAAAAAATTCCATAAAGTTTAATCTCTCATTCAAGGGCATTGGCGTAGAACCTGTGGTTGCGGTGGTATCTGTGTTTAAAAATCGCAGATTGTTGCCAACATCTATCCCGTAAGTATATTTAAACTTATCACCTTTTTTAAACTCCACCGTCACTTCAGTAAGTGGTACAGCAAAAGCATTTGATTCTTGTGACCAAGCACCCAAGTTAAAAGTATTCTCGCCCACTCCTTTCCTAGAAAAATCATCTTTTAAGGTAATGCCTCCGCGAGAATAAAGATGAGGATCAATGGCCCAATCACTGGCCAAAGTAGAAAAAGAAAAAAGAGTTAAAATAAAGAAAAAAATAAAGTAGTTCATTGTGTGGCCTCCTGATAAAAAAAAGGACAGAAGAAATCGTTGAAAAAATGATATGCTAATCCGACTGTATCAGACAAGAATAAAAGTACACTTTAGACTTAACATCTTCTTATATTTTGGCCATCATTGGTGCGCAGCTAAATTTCCAAAATTTTCAATTAGGAGCAACTACTATGAAGGGCCCTCTCTTCTTTTTTTTATCACTGATATTACTGTCTGGCCTTACCGGGACATCCTCCTTACAGGGACAAGAATCTACCATTAAAACATTGGATTTCTACGTCTCTTCACATCTACTTGGTAGCGATAGTGCCTCCTACTTGGCCATCAACATTGAAAACACCGAAGGCTGGCATACCTACTGGGAAAATCCCGGCGATGCCGGAACTCCGCTTGAATTTACTTTTGCCACTGAGCAAAATGAGTCCATCGAATTAGAAGCAATGCCATGGCCGGCACCAATCCGCTACTTACAAGATGGAGAGATGTGGGGGTATGGTTACGCTAAGTCGTATTCTTTCTTTTTTAAAATAGGCCCCAGCGTCCTGGAAAAAATTAAAAATAAGGCCATTGTGGTTAAAGGAACTTGGTTGGCCTGTAATGGTATCTGTGTTCCGGGCCAAAAAGATTTGCTGCTTTATTTTGACAGCAACGGACAAATAACCAACTCCCAACCGACCTCGCTGGCCATTTTAGCAGAAGAGATTATTATAGAACGCTTCAACGCCCTCCCAACTATAGCGGAACTTCCTTTGGCCATTGATATCGCTTTGGCCGTTGATTCTTCTCGCGATAGCGGAATGTTGCTTTACTACACTCTTACGGGAGTGGACGAGAGCGCTATCTTTAAAGAACGCAATCTGCTTACTCCTTTTCCACATCCTCCTTTTACCTTCAAACATGAATCTCTATACAAGGATGGCCGTGGAAACATTTATGGTAAGTTGGCACTTGACTGGGATGGAGAATATATGGACCCAGAAATCCCATTACCGGCCGACGGAAACTTTCCTACTGCTTACAAATTAAAATTTCTCTTCACCAATCCTATTTCTCAAAAAATAGAGATTGTGGAAAAAGAGTTTAACAGCTTCGAACAAAATGCCGACGAACGCATTAACTCTCTTTTTGCTGTTTTAGAAGAGATTAAAACCAATGCCTCCACTTCCACCAACAGCGCCACCAGTGACGCAGAAATTGAGGCCGCAAGTGGCAACAAAGAAAATAGCATCGATGATTCTTCGCTACCAACAACCACTCCGTCCTCGCTGGGATGGTATCTACTTTTGGCCTTTTTAGGCGGATTAATCTTAAATGTTATGCCATGTGTATTGCCAGTTATTTCACTCAAACTTTTTTCTTTGCTAAAAAACAGTCAAGAAGATCGTGGTGTTATTTTAAAACATAACCTTTTTTATACTCTGGGGATTGTGGCCAGTTTCTTAGCTCTGGCCACTATTTTGGCCTTTTTGAAAGAATCTACTGAAGGAGTTGGCTGGGGCTTTCAACTTCAATCACCTCTATTTGTTATCTTTATGATTGAGATTCTTTTCATCTTTTCTTTAAATCTTTTTGGCCTCTTTGAATTTCAGACACCCGGAGGTGCTGTTTTAGGAGGTGCCAAACTACCCACCGGAGCGCTGGGTGATTTTGCCAACGGCGTATTTGCTACTATCTTAGCAACTCCCTGCAGTGCTCCCGTCTTAGGTAGCGCTTTGGCCTTCGCTTTTGCTAGCAGTACCGCCACTTTGTTTTTTGTCTTCCTCACCATCGGCCTAGGACTGGCATTTCCATTTATCGTCACCGGAATTTTTCCGGCCATGATCAAGTTACTACCTCGTCCGGGCATGTGGATGGAGCATCTGAAAAAATTTCTGGCCCTAAGCTTACTTTTGACCATTGTTTGGTTAATGGATGTCCTCTTCACACAAGTTGAATCTATTTTAGTTTTTGCCTTACTCAATTTACTTCTTACTTTCACCTTTTTTGCTTTCTACCTTCGTCGCCATATGAGTAAAAAAATTATTTGGCAGCTCCTTTTCTTTGCTATTCCACTAACCCTCTTGGCATTTTTAAGCTACTCGGCCATATCCCCAGCACAACAAGAAGATGTGGCCTGGATACCTTGGTCCGAAGAGAAAATGGAAGAATTTAAAAAAGAGCACCGGCCAGTCTTTATTGATTTTACCGCCAAATGGTGTTTTACTTGCAAAGTTAACGAAAAGTTAGTCTTAGAAAGTAAGGCCTTTGATGAATTAGTGGCCAAATATCATCTGGCACTACTTTTGGGAGATTGGACCAAAAGTGATCCTCTCATTGGAAATTGGCTGAAGGCCCATAATAAGGCCGGGGTTCCGGCATACTTTATCCAAAAAAGTTCTGGTGAATTAATTTCTTTAGATGAGACTATCTCTATTGGAGAGATCGAAAAACTTCTAGAAGAGTAGCGTGGCCATCATGCCAACGCCGCCCGCAGGAAGCAACAGAGGAGTCACGACTACTTTCTCTTCTTTGCTTTTCCTTGATGCTAGTCGACTCAGGCCAATACCATATCCCATACCAATCGTGGCCCCGGCCAGAACATCTCTCAAGTAGTGTTGCTGATCATTGATCCTACTGTACCCCACAAAAGCGGCCAACAGATAGGCCGGAATCCCCCAACGCCAACCATGCAGCTCCCCCACCACAGAAGAAAATGCAAAGGCCGTAGTGGTATGGCCAGAAGGAAATGAGTTTCGACTATCACGCGCTGGCCGTTTTTCTCTAACAGTATATTTCAAAATAGTCGTCACCGCTCCGGCATATGCCGTGGCCTTAACCATCAAAAAAGCATTTTGTGCTGAAGATCCATCGCTGTCATCATTCCAATAGGCATCCGCGCCCATCCCCAATACATAAATAGCATTAGGCACCATCCTACCCATCAAATCCCCGATTGCAGAAAAATCACCCAATGGGCGCTCTTTTGCACTATAACTTTCTAGCGGTTCACTAACCGCATTATTAAAAATTAAAGAAAGCATCACCGCACCACCGCCCCAATAAAGAGTTTGACGAGCATCAGTAGTTACAGGTGAAGCGAACTCTTCGGCCAATTGAATGCGCCAACTATCCTGAGCACCAACTTGGCGGCCAGCAAAAATTAAAACTAAAAACATTATTCCAATAATAAATTTTTTATACATAATATTTGAAAATCTACACTACAAGAAAGCTATAGACAAAAAGATATTTGATTGTCACCATCATCCATTATGAAAAAAGTATTCCTTTTACTCCTTTATTCTACGGCCAGTCTGTTCTCCCTCTATGCTAACAATGTGGCATCTCCACCCGCAGTCATTCCCTCAGACATAGAATTTAATAGGCCCAAAACTTTTGATTTTATCACCTATCTGCCATCCACGGGAATGGATATGCTAAAGACTTCTTTTAGCAAAAAGGCCTTACCCGCGTGGGGTGGCGTCATAGCTTCCTCTTTACTGCTCTATTACTATGACGAAGAAATTTTACAAACAGTACAACGCTGGGGCCGCTCCTTGGGCCTGGGAAACTCTGATCATACTCGCTCAATGATTCGGGCGGGCAATATCACAATCTTTCGAGGCCCTACCGATGTCGGGTCACTTATGTATTTCATAGGAGACGGCTGGACCCATTTTTTTATTGGTGCAGGTTTTGCCATAACAGGCAATCTTAATGCAGATAATCGTGCTATGCAGACGGGCAGTCAAATTTTTCATGGAATGATTGCCTCCACCATTCCCAACCAAATATTAAAACGCAGCTTTGGCCGTGAATCACCATATCGAGCAAGTGAACCACGAGGCGCCTGGCGCCCCTTTCCAAGCTTTGCCACCTACAATGGCGATATTTCTAAACACGATGCCATGCCTAGTGGCCACATCATGACAGCGGCCATGACCTTCACAATCATTGATGAAAATTATCCCGAATATCGAAACTATATGCGGCCGATTAGTTTTACCCTTATCTCATTACTAGGACTACAGATGATTAATAACAGTGTCCACTGGGCATCGGACTATCCCTTGGGAATTGCTATGGGATATGTGGCCGGCCTCTCGGCGGCCAAAATCGGTAAAAAAATTGTGGGAAGAAAACAAGAGTCCACCACTTCATCTGAGAGTAATTTTTCACTTATGCCTTTTTATTATAGCAACAATCAATCCACTATTGGTGGATTCAACCTCGGCATAGTTTTTTAATTATTATCCTAATTAGAAATCAATTTATAAAGCAAGAGTAATTGGCGAAAGATTATTTTCCACACGAGATTTTATTCGACCTATTTGAAAAAATGTCATCTGATGTTTGCGCTGCCAGGCCGCAAAATCTTCTAAGGAATTAGCATTAACCATAAAAAGTAAACCGCCACTGGTTTGTGGATCTGCCAACAAATATTTTACCTGTTTGGGAAGGCCATTAAAATCTTGCTCGTAACTGGCCAAATTCCGCATCGTTCCTCCCGGGATCATCTCCTTTTCGATGTAATAATCTACATTGGGCAATTTAGGAATTTTTGAAAAATCAACTTGCGCACAGATATCAGCTCTTCCACAACACTCTAACAAATGACCTAAAAAACCAAACCCCGTAACATCCGTCATGGCCGTAACATAACTCAATTTGCCTAACTCGTATCCAACGCTATTTAACTCTTTCATAGTAGCAAGAGCTACTGCACGATCTCCCTCTCTTAACTGGCAAAATTTCTCCGCAGTAGTAAGCAATCCAATTCCCAGAGGCTTACTTAAAAAAATATAGTCACCATCTTGGGCCGTATTATTTTTTTTAATATTCGAAAGCATGACTTCTCCGGTAACCGCAAGGCCAAAGATCGGATCTGCAATATCTATACTGTGTCCGCCGGCCAAAGGAATCTGCACACGATCACAAACGGCCCGCGCCCCCTCAATAACAACGGAAGCAATTTCGGCCGGTAACTTACTGAGAGGCCAACCTAAAATAGCAATGGCCATGAGAGGGCGACCTCCCATGGCATAAATATCACTAATAGCATTTACGGAAGCAATTTGGCCGAAGTCAAAAGGGTCATCAACAATCGGGGTAAAAAAATCAGTAGTACTGATAATTGCTCGCCCTCCCCCTATGTCAAACACGGCCGCATCATCTTTGCTTTCATTACCCACTAACAACTGAGGAAAATCTATTCTCGCAGAGGAGTGCGAATGTAAAATTTTTTCTAAATCTTTAGGTGAAATTTTACAACCACAACCGGCACCTGGACTGAATTGAGTTAATTTAAAGTTACTCATATTTGAATCCGAGACTCATCGTCTAAGTTGTTGAGTGGCAAAATTAAAAAGATATTTTCTAAACTCTAAAACATTAAACTCTGTCAAATAGGGAATAATCGCCAAATTGCTCGGAATGTAATCATAAAGCAAATTTTCTAACGTAAATTGGATGGTCTGCATACCCACATAGAGTTCAATAAAAAAATCCATATCGCGATTTTGCCAATATGGAATCAAGGCAGCAACATCCTTGTGATTGTTGCAACAAAGGCACCCCGAACAATTTCCTCCGTTTTGAATAAATTGAATATGATGGTGAGTATGTTTAGCAATTAATGCCTCTCGCTCATCACACTGCTCAGAAAAATTATCAATTAACGAATTGGCCATGGATGGTTCTTCAATAAGCGTTATAAATAATTTTTCATAGAAAGTTGAATAAAGTGAAGCGAAGATACTATCCTCCATTAGATAGTAAAAAAAATCTTCTTTCGATTTTGCGGTACGATGCAAACTCTCTACACTCTCTATGGCCAAATTATAAGGAAACTCTTTTAGTCCTTCTAAGGTGTGGAAAAATTCGATGAAAATATCTACATTATTCGCATTATCAATTACATTATCACTAACAATACGTTTCTCACTAACGTTCTCTTTATTGCTGTTGTTGCGTTTTAAAAAAAACATAGGCGGCCCTCTTCACACACATCCCTAAAATAGATTATGGCCGGCAACCCTATTTATGGCAAGAAAAAATCCAGCGCTATTCCAACACCATAAATAGCGAGCACTTTGTTGGCCAACATCTACTCTTTTCAAAAGAGTGGTATCACGAACCGAGAATAAATTACTGATTGCATTGGCCATTGGAATAAATTTATTTAAGTGGCATGAAAAAATGTTTTTTCCATTACCACTTTCCTTGGCCAGATTAAAAAATAATACTGCTGGCCTTGATCCAGCCTTTCTTACGATCTGCCAATTCTATTTGCACCCATTCATTTCCTAGTTTATCGGTGATTTCAAATTCGGCCCCAGAATGCAATGAAAAAAGTAAGATATTATTTTGTCCAGTAGCAGAATAGACATTGGCCTCCGAAACAGTTACAACTCCAAAATCCTTTTGGAAGGCAAAATCATTTATATAGATCACCATAAATCCACAAAATAAAATTGCCAGCGAAAAACTGCTCCAGCGCAACCACTCCGTTTTGTAGAAAGAATTAATAATTAAAAAAATCCAGAAGGCCATATGCAAGAAGGCTAAAAAATATATTTGCTCCTTTTTGCTCAATAGATTTTTTAAAGAAATAGCATCTATCCAACTGGCCTTGAGATTCTCGATTTTATCCTGGGCCTTCTTTTGCGCATATTCTAAATTATATTTTACATCACCATCTCTGGGCATTAATTGCAAGGCCTTCTTATAATGGAAGATGGCCGACCCTAATTGATTATCTTTAAAGTAAAAACTTCCCAAGTTATAGTGGGCCACTCCGTTTTCACCCGCCAGACCTTCATCGGCCATAGCTTGTTTTAGCAAAGCTATGGCCTTGCTATAATCGCCTTGATCATACTCTGCCAAGGCACTATTCATAAAGGTCTCAGCGGACGCGATATAGGAGAAAATCGACACATAGAAAAGTAGCGATAAGATTGCTGCAATTTTTACTTTCATCGTTTAATCTCTTTTTCTAATTTCCGCACTAATAGGTCACATTTGGTAATTAGCTCGGCCAACGAATATTTTATCTCTCCACCGTAAATACCTCCTTCAAATAATTTTAACAGTTCATAGATGGAGGTGCGCAGTTGCGATGAAGCAATATAATCTTTTGTCTTTTTTTCTACATCATTTGGAGTAAGGGCCATGCCATCAAAATCCAATCGGTCTCCGAGATATGCGCGAAAGGTATTGGAAAGGTCAACAACCTTCATCTGGCCAGTCTTAAACGAGGCCAGTTTCCTTTTATAACTTTTATAGGCCTGGGTTTTTCGGGCCAATCCACGATCTTCTTCGAAGCGCTGTCTTCGCCAGGCCAAAACTTGTAACAAAAGATAAAAAAACAATGGGAGTAACGATAGGGTAACAACGGCATACAACTCTCTTTTCCCAATAGGGAGACCTTTCCATTGCCCACCGCTACCATTTCGTTTAATCGGCATTAAATCTTGCCCTAACATTTTTATGGCCCGCCGTTGATCTACAACTTTATTATCTTCATTTGCCTGAACGATAGACAATTTTTCATCTACGGCCTTACTTATCTGTAACGTCATTGATTCTGTCTTTGCCACTTCATACTGTCCGCTGTGAGGATTATAAAAGACAAATTCGATGGCCGGAAGGATCAGTTGCCCATCTTTTTGAGGAACCAGGCCATATTTAAAAATTTTTTGGCCCACAACAACTTCTTTATCTGTTCTGATATCTACTGTTGGTTTATCCTCATAAATTTTAAATCCCTCAAATTGCATTGGAGGCAAGCTAATATCTCGAATATTTCCCTCTCCGGTTATGGACAGCGATAATGTTGCAGATTCTCCTACCATCAGATTATTTTTTGAAAGCTCCGACTGAATAGAAAAACGGCCGATATGTCCCGTAAAATTGGCCGGCCGATTACTGGATGGAAGTTGACTGACTGCTACACTTAAGGACTTCGTCTTCAAACGAACCTGTTTGACCTGCTGAAACCCGCCAAAAAATCCGCCAAAAAGAGAACCGCCTCGTCGGGCGCGGCCACTGTCATCGACTACACTGGCCACCAACTCTGCCGGTTCAATCGTAAGTGTCCCAACTTTAGTCGGAAAAAGAGCGTGACGAATTTCTGTAACATTCCACTCTATCCCGTTAATCACCGTACGAAAACGGCGTTGTTCTCCTAAATCTTCTTTCACAAAACCTTCAAATTGTGGCCACTTACCGATATTGGCACCAGAAATCCCTACCCTGTCAAAAAATCTGAAGGTATAGATAATTTGCTGGTTAACGACTGCCGATTTGCTATCGATAGTCGCTTGCACGAAATAACCTCGTTCGCCCAAGCGCTCATCTTGGCCAACAGATTCATTACTCGGGGATTGATTCCCTTCAGCGGCGCTTTCCCCTTCAGTGGAAAATACTTGCATTTCAATAGCGTTACTTTGAATTTTTGACCCATTAAGTTCTAAAATTGCCGGGCCTAATGAAAATGTTCCTGCGCTTTTAGGGGCGAGATTGTAGTAAAAACTTTTTTCAACACTCATCGAACCATTGACAATCTGCACACTCTGGCCTGAGCTTTGAGAGACAATTTCAAAATTATCCATCCCCGCAACAGATAAATTGCCGGCGTTATTTGCCCCGCGTACGGCAATTTGCAATTGTACTTCATCTTCTAATGCCATGCTATTTTTATCAACACTCAACTCTACTGAGATTTGAGCATAGCTTTTGACTGATACAAATAACATCACGACAAGCAAAAAAATTATTGTTAGAAGGCCTTTTACCACTTTGTTCACAATTACCAATCCTTTTCTACCTGATATTGTCCACTGCTTTTTAACTTTTCTTTTAAATATTTACTGCGATCCTCTTGCAAATTTGAAAGCACACGCGCGGCCTCCTCTTGATTCATTTTTTTATCTTTCTCATTCTCACTCATAGAACCATCTGCGGAAGTTGCTTGCGCTGGTTGCTCTTCTGGCGGCCGTTTATTTTTTTCATCTTCTTGCTTGTTAGCATTTTGCTTATCCTCTTCCTTTTGTCCATCCTTTTTTTCTTGTTGTTGCTCTTTTGCACTTTGCTCTTTTTTATCTTGATTCTCTTTTTGATCTTGTTGCTGCTGTTGTTGATCTTGCTGATTCTGATTCTGATTCTGATTTTGGTTTTGGTTTTGTTGATTTTGTTGCTGCTTTTTCATCTCTTCTAGGCGTCGCTTCAGCTCCTCACGTGTCTTCTCTAAATTGTATTTGGCATCTTGATCATCTGGGTCTAAATCTAGTGCCTTTTGATAAAACTCGATGGCCTCTTTGAGTTTTCCCTGCTTATTGGCCACATTGCCCAGATTATAATAAGATTTCTGTGTAAGATCTTTATCACCATAGATGGCCGTCTGGGTAAAAAGTTTTTCTGCATCTTCAAATTGGTTCATCTTGTAGTAGGTGCTGCCTAAGTTATATTTCAGATCATAATCATTCGGACGCTCAATCTGCTGATCCAAAAATCCCTTTAGTGCCTCTTGATATTTTTCCGCTTTGTAAAGTGAAGTTGGATCTGAGTTAAAGTCAAAAATCCCTGCGGAGGCACTATTTATAGGTAGAGTAAAAATAAAAATTAGCGGAAAAAGGAAAACAAAAAGTTTTCCACTCGCACGCTCTTTGTAAAAAATTTCTAAAAAAAGCAAGAGTAATGCCAAGAGTAATGGCCACTGAAAACGCTCTTCAAAGCGTTGTCGTCGGCCACTTTTTAGTTCTTTATCTTCTACATCTTTATTAATACTCTCATAAATTTTTTCCAAATCCATATCACCAGTTATGGATCGCACGTAGCTACCACCCGTTTCCAGTGCAATTTTTTGTAAACTCTCCTCCTCCAGCAGAGAAATAATCATCTCCCCATTCCGATCTTTTTTAAGGCCACCACTGCCATCTGGAATTGGTGCACCTCCTTCTTTGCCAATACCTACCGTAAAAATTTTAATCTGCTGCGCACGCGCCTCCTTAGCAACTTCTAATGCATGGCCACTATGATCTTCTCCGTCCGTAATCAAAATCAAAACACGCGACTTTTTATCTGTCTGATCAAAACTTTTAATCGCAATTTGCATGGCCTCCGCAATGTTTGTTCCCGGCACGGGAATAAGTTCTGTAGTTAAATCATCTAAAAATATTTGCACGGCCCCATAATCTAGAGTTAGTGGACTCTGTAAAAAGGCCGTTCCGGCAAATGCCACCAGTCCCACGCGATCGCCATTTAGTATCTGCATAAGATCAATAATCTCGCGTTTAGCACGCTCTAGGCGATTGGGGGAAACATCTTGGGCCAACATACTTTGTGAAACATCTAAAGCGATGATAATATCAACACCCCGACGTTTTACCTCTTCCCAATGATAACCCCACTTGGGACGAATAAGGGCCACTATCAATAAAAAGACTGCTGCAATAATTAGAAAAATTTTAAATTTCTGTCTGGAATAAGATACACCCTGCAATAAGCGGCCTTTTAGGGCCGGCCCAACAAAAAGATCAATTAATTTTTGCTTGCGCTTAAAGGCCCAAATATAAAAAAATAGCAATGCGGGAACCAGCCAAAGCATCCATAAAAATTGTAAATTACCAAATTTCACATGATCCCCCTATCTCACGGAATCTTTCTAAGTTTCGTGTTACCCAAAACAACTTCCACCAATAAAAAGAGCAGACCGACAATTACAAAGAAATGAAATAACTCGTTATACTCGGTATACTCTTTAACCTTAACTTCCGTTTTTTCTAAGCGATCGATCTCTTCATAAATTTTTTCTAACTCCTGCGTATCTGTGGCGCGATAATATTTACCGCCAGTAATATGTGCCACTTCCTGCAACGTCCCTTCATCCAAATCAACCTCTTGATACTGATAAGTCGGGCCAAAAATTCCCTGCTGCAAGAAAGGAGCAGGCCCTCTGGTTCCAACCCCGATAGTATAAATTTTTATACCAAATGTCTTACTAAGTTCGGCGGCCTGCACGGGGGAAATCCGGCCAGAATTGCTACGCCCATCTGTTAACAAAATAATAATTTTACTTTTGGACTTCAACTCCTTTATGCGGTTAATACTAATTCCAATCCCCGATCCTATGGCCGTACTTTGCCCGGCCATTCCCAATTCAATTTTTTTTAAAAACTCTACTAAAATTCCATGATCTAGTGTCAATGGGCATTGAGTGTAGGCATCATCTCCAAAAACCACAATTCCCATCCTATCGGCAGCACGTTTATCAATGAAATCGGCCACTACTTTTTTTACAATATCCAAACGCTGAACTCGCTCTCCTTTTAATTCAAAATCTAAAGCGGCCATACTTCCCGAAGTATCTAGTGCTAATACAATATCAACTCCTTCTGAACTAATTTCAGAAAAAGTTTTTCCGGATTGTGGCCGGGCCATGGCCAAAATTAGGGCCACCAGGCCCAACGACCTAAGAACTAATAAAATTTGACGTGGATGAAAGCTAGATTTTTTTCCAATTTTTTTCAACGTCTCTATGCTAGAAAACCGAATCCTGCCACCGCTATGTCTTCCGTAATAAATCAAAGGGACCAGCAAAAAAATTAACGCTAGAAAAGCGGGATTGGCAAACCTCATACGACCGACTCCTCTTCCACTACTTCTTTCAAGGTAGTGCTTTCCACAAAGGCGGTGGCCTGTTTCATAATACGCACCCCTTCCTCCTGGGATAATTTACTATCGGTAAACTTCACCACATCAGTCATCTGTAATATTTCTAAAAATTCTTTTTTTAAATTATTATCAATGGCCAAATCGCCTCTCATAGATTTTTTTATCTCTTCAATAGTCATATCGGTAACTGACAGACTAAAAACGTTCTCAAAATATTTGCGCATTATATCTGATAACGCGAAACTATATCGTTTGCACTCCCCGGCCATCAACAAATCCAAGGCCGCGAGCTTTGCCAACTCTTGGCGCGCCCACTGATGTGGTGGGATTGATATAACTTCTTCCACTTTGACTTGTTTGCGACGAAACCAATAGATGGACACCAAAACTCCAATAAGAATAAGCACCACTAATAAAATTTGCCACCATCGCCAAATGCTTGAGAGTTTGCGCAATTCTTTTATATCCTTTAAAACAAATCCTTCCGCCTCCTTGCCCTTCAGCACCGAGGCCACTTCAATAAATATTTCGGCGGTAGCAACTTTCTGCTCTACTCCTTTTTTATCTTTGTAAGAGATGTTTACTGCCGGTAAAATATAAGATCCCGTCATATCTGCACGTAGCTTATACCATCTCGACAAAACAATTTGTCCCTCCACCTCTTTGGAATCTGTCTGGCCAAAATCAACAATTCTAAATCCTAAAATATCTCGGCCAACATCAGGAATCTCCACCGCGATATTTTTATCGTGTTCCATTTCAACGGTAAAGGTCACCACATCACCAGTAGTGACAGTGGCCTTATCTGCTTTAGCACGCACCACCACCTCTGATGCCGCCCACAAAAATGAGAAGTTCAAAAATACAAAAATAAATAAAATTTTAGAAAAAGACATAACTACTCTCACTGCATCTTATCTGCAAAAATTTTCACATCTTCGGTTTTTAAAATATCTTCCATCAAATTACTATAAAGCATCTGGCCTTTTTGCATCTTATACTCCTCTTCTACCTGCTTAGTAATTTCGGCAAAAGGCTTATTAAATTTTGTTTTATTGGCCTCATAGTAATTTTTTATATCCGCCGGATCAGCGCTAATCTTTTTACCAATTTCATCTTCTAAAACACGCTGAACCAATAGTTGCTTTTCAATATTTTCTAATTGCCGCCTAATCTTTCCATCATTTTGATATTGAAGTTTACGGGCCTTTGCCACTAACAACTCATCGGCAACATACTTTCGCAAAAAGTTTTGCTTGCCATCTTTGCCAGAAAATTCCTTTTTATATGCTTCCGGTAACTGATCCAAGGCCTCATTAACCTCAAAATTAAAAATTGGCCGCCCTTCAATTTTGGCCACAATTTCTCCGCCCTGATTTACCTCTACCTTATCTTTTTCAAGCGCTGTCTGATTTTTTAGTTCGAATTTAGCAGCATTATATTTTTTAAGCCGTTCTAGCAAGGCCACGATACGCTTGGAAGAATCTTGCGAATCAAGAGAACTTTCATCGATGGCCTGCACCGCATAATATTTATGTAGCGCTTTCTCATATTCGCCATTTTCCTCATATAAATTCCCTAACGAAAAAGAGATTTTCGATTCAGTTTCTTTATCAAGTTTATTGTCAGACAGATATCGCTCATAGGCAACAATGGCCTCACCAACAACGCCCGCAGTTTGTAGTTTATTGCCAACTTCTCTATAAAAATCACCTCTCCCACTGATGTGGCCTGAACTAATATTTCTCGCCGGCAACCCCCAAATAGCAAGAATCAGCAAAAGGCCAACTAGCAACTGTGATGATAAAAGTATCACCATCCTTGCATCAATCAATTTTCGAGTTCCCTTATTCTCATTCATAGATCCCTTCTCCATCATCATACTTATCTACCTGCAATCTTATTACGCTTTCTAAAAAACTCGGCAATCGGCCGGATATAAGACTCCCCCGTATTTATATTAATATAATCGATTCCAGAGGATTGAAAAAAGTTCTTTTGCTCTTTTAGATTTTTTGCCGAATGCATCTTATACCCACTACGCAGAGAAAAATCTGCGCTATTTACTAAAATGAATTCACCAGTTTCGGCATCCTCTAATTCGATATAACCGATATTGGGAATTTCCATCTCTTTAGGATCTGTGACCGAAATAGCGATTAATTCATGATGCTTTGCCGTTGTCTGCACAATTTTTTTATAACCTTCATCTTGAAAATCAGAAATTAAAAAAGCAATAGACTTATGTTTTATCACTTGATTTAAAAATTCCAACGGCACTGCCAGGTCAGTTTTTCGCGCTTGTGACTTATAGGTCAAAATTTCCCTAATTAATTTCCAAACATGTCCTCGTCCTTTTTTCGGCGGAATGTAATGCTCAACATGATCAGAAAAAATAATCAGGCCCACCTTATCATTACTTCGCAAGGCCATATATGCCAACAACGCGGTAATCTCTGCTGAAATCTCATTTTTAAATTTATTCACAGTCCCAAAGGCCGAAGAGGCCGACACATCCACCACAAAAATTACCGTTAACTCCCGCTCGTCGCGATAAATCTTAACGAAAGGATGATTCATTCGCGCCGTAACATTCCAATCAATGGAGCGAATATCATCTCCGGGGGTATACTCGCGCACTTCATCAAACTCCATTCCTCGCCCTTTAAAAGTGCTCTTATATTCCCCGGCAAATGTATTAGTCACCAAATGCTTGGCACGTAACTGAATTCCTTTAATCTGAGCAATCAACTCTTCACTTAAAAACTCTTGCTTGCTCACCGCCATCTCCTCTTGCTAGGTTTGATCTTTATGGAACATCTACTTTATCAAAAATCTTCACTAAAATATCATCGCTAGTAAAATCTTGGGCCTCCGCCTCATAGGAAGCTATAACTCGATGGCGCATTACATCGGCCGCAATATTCTTAATATCTTGGGGCGTAACATACCCACGTCCTTGCAAGAACGCATAGGCCTTGGCCGCTTTAATTAAATAAATAGAAGCACGCGGAGAGGCCCCATATTCGATCAAAGATTTTAACTCGGCCAAACCAAAACTTTCTGGATTACGAGTAGCAAATACTAAATTTGCTACATAATCATAAAGTTTTTCATCGACAAAAATCATATCCACCACTTCGCGCATCTGCATAATTTTTTCTGGCGTCAAAATTGGACGAATCTCGGCATTATGCGGCCTACTCATTCGTTTCATAATAGCAATCTCTTCATCCTTTTCTGGATACGTAATATTTACCTTCAACATAAATCGATCAACTTGTGCTTCTGGCAAGGGATAAGTTCCCTCTTGCTCTACCGGATTTTGAGTTGCCATAACAAGAAAGGGTGCCGGGAGCGCAAAAGTCTTATCGCCAATAGTAACTTGACGCTCTTGCATGGCCTCCAGTAGCGCACTTTGTACTTTGGCCGGAGCGCGATTAATCTCATCGGCCAAAATTACATTCGCAAAAACTGGTCCTTTTTTCACTGAAAAAGTTCCATCTTTCGGTGAGTAAATTTGAGTACCAATCAAGTCTGCCGGCAATAAATCCGGAGTAAATTGGATACGACTAAACTGTGCCTGAATTGCTTTTGCCAGTGTCGCGATTGCCGTAGTCTTGGCCAGGCCGGGAACTCCTTCCACTAGAATATGGCCATTGCCCAAAATTCCAATCAACAATTTGTCGATCATGTTTCTCTGGCCAACCATAACCTTGTTAACCTCTTCCACCACCTGTGTAATGACAGAAAACTCTTTTTCAACTTTTTGTGTAATTTCTTGTACTGATAATCCCATTATTCCTCCAATTCACTATTTAAACTAAGTGCTCTTACTATCTGTTTTTCATAATAACTTAACTCTTCGTTTGATAACTCCTGGCCGGCATAGCGAATCTCATTGATCATGGATTCTACCTTGGCCACTTCTACCCCTACAACTTCTACATAGAAGGCCAGTAGTTCTACGCAATAATCTCTCCTGGCGACTTGCACTCGCCCTGCTTGAATCCGCTCCCAACGCTCAACTACCGCGATCTTTGCCTCCTTTGCCTGAGAGGCAAAAATCGTCGAGGCCATTTTTTGCTTATATTTTTTATATAAAAACCAAATAACGCCACCAATGATGAACAAAAGCAATAAAATTATCCATCCAAATTTTGCAATAAAAGTTAGCTCTACTGAAATATCTACGGCAGTGGACCGAGAAAAAAGTTCCTTACCTCCTTCGCGCGGAGAAAAACTAAGCTCCGCCGGGCCAATCTTATAAGCTCCGGCCTCTGGAATAGTTAAGGGATAAATATAGCGAAGAACTGATCCCTTCACATCACTAGAAGAAGTAGAGAAAACATCTCCCACTTTAATTTTTGAATCCAAGGCCAGAGTTGGAGTTTTAAAAACGTATCGATAAGCATCACCATGCCAGGCAACCGCCACTTCTACATTGATAATCTCTCCCACTCTCTGTTGCCCCTTGGGAATTTTAATTTCAATATAGGGCGGTATTAGATTATTAGGCAGCTCAATTTGATTAAACCCTCCCTGCGATGAGATTGGAGTGGCCACCACCTCCACCTTTTCAAATTTCAAAAGCTCTTTCACCCAACCAGCAATTTCTGGAGTCTGCCAATCGCGAGCACCGCGCATAATACCCACAATTTTCCAATCGGGAGAGATAACGTACATGCTGGGAACCGAATTGGCCTGATACTGTGCGGCCACTTGGCCATCTTGATCATGCCACATCGAAAAAGTCAGGTGGTTTTCTTTAATAAACTTTTTAACCGGCGTACTATCTCCATTATCGATAGAAACACCACGAATCACCAAGTTAGAATTGACAAAACTGCCTTTAAAATTCTCTAGCGCCGGCAATTCTTCTCGACAGGGAGCACACCAAGTGGCCCAAAAAACTAAAAAGATCCACTTCCCTTTAAGCGAAGATAATTTCTCTTCTTGGCCAGAAGAAAGTAGTGGTAGCGAAAAATCAATGGGTTCATTGGCCACCGGCGAAAATCCCATTTTTTGCAGCCAATACTCCGGACTATCATCGGCATAGGCCGTTGAGACAAAAAATGTTGTCTGTAAAAACAAGACAAAAATCGCTAAAAGCATCGCAATATTTTTCTTCAGTCGTCCCACCTTTTTCAAATTAGTTTAGAAATCGTTAATTGCTTTTACGGAAATGCTAATCTTAATTTAATAGATTTAAAATAGCTTTACCAAAATTTGACAAAAATTTGACAATGGCACCATACATCAGGATTTTGTCATCTGGATAATGATCAAATCCTGGCCACTCCAAGAAAAACAACGTGCAAAGAAATCACTAGCATAAAAAATATCTTCTCTACTTTTTTGTTTCCACTCCATAGATAAAAAGAGATGGATTTTGAGTCACAAACTTCTAAACAGTCTGCACATAACGTACAAGTAATGGATGGATGCTTATTTTTAACCCTTTCCATATTTAACGCATCATAGCGGCATTTGGCAACGCAGTGGCCACATAAAGTGCAGCTATCATCGATGCGCATTCGGAAGGGATTAACTCGGCCAAAAAGATTGGTTAAAAAACCAATAGGACAAAACCGCGTACAGTGAAACATAAAGCGCTTCCTATAGCTGAGATAAAATGCGAATAGTGAAATTGCAATGAAAAATAATGAAGCATAAATGGTAAAAAAATAACTAATTTGCATCCAATTAAATAGCAAAGCAACAAATATCACGCCTAATAAAATATACCCACGGCCAAACGAGGAAAGTGAAGCAAAGAAAGAAAGTCGTGAGCGGCGAAACTGGATTTGGGCCAGATGCTGATCCCAGGAACCAATATAACAAAGGAAGCTACACCAAGCAGGCCCCACCAATACGATTGTAGAAAGTAACAAAAAAACCATAAAAAGTCCGCCCCCGCGAAAAACTGGGCCGACCACAATATAGGCCGGAATGGGCCAGTGTAACTTTCCCGTTTGCAAAAAACTTTCTATTCCAATTAGGCCAACCAAAAGCTGTAAAAAAAAGATAACCGAAAAAACCGTCCAAATACGCAAGCGCACTTTACTGCGAGAAGGTGAGGTTAGCATTTTTTGAAAAATGTATGCGCCATAGAGCGCCAGAAAAAATGCCTCAACCTCTCCACCATACTTAGGAAAAAAGCGGGCAAGTAAAAGGAGTTTTATCTCTAAAAAATAATTTAGAAAAATCAACACCCCAAAAGTCAAAAAAAATTGTAACGAAACTAACCTACTTATCAAGAGAAACTCCTCTCCCTTCCGCCTCGTTGGCATGTTCGATTTTTATAACCTGAGCAAATCCTAGCGCTGCCACACTCAAAACAGCTCCAATCCAGAACGGATATTGATAATTCATCAACCACAGATATCCTCCGATGGCCGGTAGTGCCACCGCAATAATGTGGTTAATCGTAAAACCAACGGCCATGGTAGAAGCGAAATCGGCCTTTTCCCCGATCTTTTGAAAATAGGTACGAATGGCAATATCAAAATTAAAAAAAAGACTATCCACCACATACAAAATACCAATGGCCAATTTTGAATCAATCAGCGCATATCCCACAAAAACTGCTATTAGTGCCACATATTCAATCGATAAAAGCTTTCTCTCTCCCCAACTGTTAATGGCCTTGCCAATGGCCGGCCCTAGAAAAAAGTTCACAACGTTATTTATCATAAACAAAGTAGTAACTTCACTTACTGAAAACCTAAAATGCTCTACCATTAGAAAAATGGCAAAGACGGTAAAAATCTGACGCCTAGCTCCCGATAAACAAGTTAATATATAAAAAACCCAATACTTTTTTTTCAAAACAATTTTTTTTGCCTGAGGAACAATATTTTTATCAGTGGGATTTTCAAAAAGCGCCCAAATTCCAATCAGCGCAACCAATAGGCCAGAAACTAAAAAAGTCTGGGCATAATTTAAATAGTACATCAAAAGATAAACCATGCCGGTGGCCACTAAACTAGAAAGTCCGGTGGCCCCTCGCAGGCGTCCCATTACCACCGAAGATAGCTTTTTATCAAAATATTGGATAGTGAGAGATTGATTAGTGGTCTCAAAATAATGAAAACCGACCGACATTACGATAGTAGTAAAAATTAATCCAGCATAACTGGGCATATAACCAGTTAGTAAAATTCCCACCCCCAATAATAAAATAGAGAGTGCGGCCAACCGATACTCTTTGATTACAAGTATAACGTAAATTGCGGCGAAGGCCAAAAATCCAGGAATCTCTCGAGCGGAATTAATTATGCCCATCTGAGCACCATCAACTTTAGAAATCTCTACCGCAAAATTATTAAAAATAGTGCGCCAAATTTGAAATCCTCCATTTGAGGCAATCGTAAGCACCAGCAAAAAACGAAACATGGGATTTTTCATCAATTCTTTTAGTGAATCATTTAAGGGTTGAGCAAAGTTCCGTTCTTTACTAATAGGACTCATCATACAAAATACTCCACTGTTTTATGGTCGAGATAACGAACTCGAACTAAAGCATCAAGCGTATTACGCTCGAGAGATAACTTTATATCTTCTGCTAAATCTACTCTTGTTTCAACTGTTTCAATCTTCTTTTTTATTTGAGACATAAAAGGATATTCACTGGGACTTTCCCCTAAAAGAAGTGCCTGTAAAAATTGTGCGCAGGAGCGATCCTCTATCGCCTCTTTGTGTTGAGCAAAGCTTGCGGCCATAACTATCTCCACCATCGAAAATTTTTGCTGCAAAATATAATTTTTAATTTGATCAATATTAACAAAACCTGCCACCATCCCTTCACTGATGGTAGCTTTAGAAAAAACCGCATTAGTTAAATTGGTAGATTTATGCACTAATTTTTTCCCATCCAAATTGGTATCTCTCATGGCGGAAGGGGAGTTATCAAATCCGCCATCAAAGACTTCTGAAACTAAAAGATATCCACGACGCATCCACATCTTTGCATCATCTAGCGTATTAACCCCAACTACGTGCGCAGGACGCCACTTAAAAATATAATTTATGGTAGTACTGGCCCGAAAAATATCCATAAAAATTGAAACATCCGCTTCTTTAATTTCTGTTTCGTAGGAATTACGCATATAAATTTTCATCTAATTGGCCCCATTATATTTGTTAACATTCACCATAACGGCCTTTATAATATAAAAATATGAATCCGCTTATCATAGACACTCTCAATAGTAATGTTAAACAAAATCTTGCCGACGAAGAGAATCTATCTCTACAGCTAAAGGCAGAGCGAACAAAAAGGCCTGGTACGGACAATTTATGATTAAAGTTTGATTTTTTAGCTCCCCCACGCAAAAATAAATTGCAAATGATGCTCAAATTTTCTATCGTCCTATTTTGCCCAAACCAAAATGGAATCTATGGAAAATAAAAAAGTATCAGACGAGTTAATAACTATTTTGCAATCTTATCCTGATCCGAAATGGGAATACAAAACGGAAGATTATGCTAATTTCCCAATGAATCAGCATTATGCGAATGAATTACTTACATTTATAGATGTCGAGTATATCGCAAGCGAAAAATATTTTGCCAGCAATAAAAGAAGAAGTTATGATCGGCACTGATACGCATGGCATTATATCCTTAATGAATGCTCCTGTAAAAATTGTTAAAGCACACCCCTCCGCACATCAAGAGGTTAAAGCATTTTTTCGCCTCCTGCACATTGAACGAATCTACAAGATCAGTTGAAATACCTGAACATTTTGCCCTTAAAACTATTGGTGAAGTAAAAAAACTATGGGCTGAAAGCTATATGAATTTTGCTAGTGAGTGCAGAGCGGCATCATTAGTAGAAATGCCACTAACATTCAATAATGAATCGATAAAACGCGATGGTGATAAAACAGGGCGCAATGATCCTTGCCCATGCGGATCTGGGAAAAAGTATAAAAAGTGCTGTCTGTAGTTATTCAAATCAAACAATCGATCAATACTATTTTTTAAAAACAATTAGATGTTGCATTACGCACTATTTTCACAACTTCATCCATCGATGTTTCCGGAGGACTATTTTTCTCTACGAGAAAGAAAAGCTCATCTAGTAAGCGCTGCTCCTCAACGCTGAGCTTGTCCATCTCCTTCAAAAGAAATTGTGCATCATCACTCTTTCTGGTTGTTTGATCCAACAATGTTTTAAGTGCTTTGCCCTTAGAATCAGGTGATAGTATCACTTCTGGTTGATAGTAATTTACCGGAAGTGCTTTGACAGATTGGCCCTCCGCTTTAATGGCCTCGGCAAGTTTAGCGGCACGAGCACTCTGGGCAGTGGCCTTGAGCCCTTTTAGCGCCACCATATCGAATCCGCCTGTCACCACATCTAGCGCATTGAAGGCCAAATTGAGATTTTTATTTTTCTTGGCCTCTTTAACTTTTTCCCATTCCGTCCATCCAGAAACAAAAAGGCCTTTACTGGTTGTATAGTCTTTGGCGGCATCCACCGTATCTTTCACTCCAACTGCGGCCAATCCAAAACCTCCAATAATAAATCCGGCCGGGCCAGTTAAAAGGCCTAGGCCAAACATACCAAATCCCCCTACTGCATACAGACTCAAGTTTGAACTAACGGAGTGTTCATCTTTTAGATAGCAATAGGCCATCTGCTCTTCCATTAAACGTTCTTTAAATTTAGTATTTCCTTTATTTTGTAAGGCAAAATTTGAAAAATGACTATTAACCAAATTGTCATTTAAATGCAAAAAACTACCCTCTTCTTTTGAACGATCTTCACAAATTCGTTGGGCCGCATTATCTATCTCTCCCATTAGTCTGTTCACTGCCGCACTGGCCAAACCATTCAATTTTTCAAAATTACCCAACTTGGCAGGCGTTGACATATCATCAAGTGAAAGCGGAAAATTTTCTTCTAGAATCTCTCCTCTTTTGCTAATGGCCTCGACACTACTTTTTAACTTGACGGCCAAATCACCTTCTCCTTCTAAGATTTTTTGAATCTCTTCTACCGCTTCTCCTTTAGGGTCAAAGATCGATAGCATAGAGCTGGTAAGAGGCGAGGCCCCCAACTCTGCAAAAAATTTTGCTTCCTCTTGAAACAAAATAGGATATCCTTTGGCCACCTCATAATAGGGATCTAAATTCTTCTTCTCATATTCTTTTTTTAGTTTCTGAGCATTTTTATGACACTTACTTTCAAAGGCATCTGGATCTGCGGCCTTGCGGGAAGAGGCCATACATTTATTGTTATCATCCGTATATATTTTTTTTGCCTTTTCTTTTATCTTCATCATCGCCCCGGCCACAAAGGCCATGGGTATATGTGCCTCTAAAAGTTCCAATTGTTTTTGCTTGTCCTCTTTTACCTTTTTTAATCCAAAAATCTTTTCTTTTATTTTTTTAACCGCACTTTTGTCCGCAACTTCTTCTTCTCCGCAGTTAAGTGCTTTTCTCTCGCCCACATTGCTCGCGGCCGGATATGATTCGGCCCAGATGGCCTTATTATCCATTAGTGCCAAATATGTTTCATCAGAGATGCGTTTAGAAAAATCTAGGGCCAATCTTTTCACTGTATGCTTTTTCAAATCAAAGATGGAGTTAACCAGATCATCTTGCCTGATTGTTACCAATTGCCCTTCGGCATCACACTTCTTATCTACCACTTCATCACCAAAGGCCTTGGCATATTTTTTATCCTTATCAGTATAGACAGCACACATATCACGATTTTTTTTCCTTTCTATCTGCTGCGGAGTCATTCCACTCACAATATCTTCAGCGTCCACTTGTCCTTCCGCTCCCCACGCATCATACCCCTCCGCCTCGGCTTGCCCTTGGCCATAAGCAGGCGGAAAAATGCATATACACGACAAAACTGATATCATCACAAGTCGCTTACTTAATTTTAAAAAAATCATGGATCACTCCGAATATTTTGTTAGTAATAAAAAAGTACCTCCACACAAACATGGTTGCTTATCGTCAAAGAAAAAATGATATTTAGGCAAAACTTGAGTAAAACTTGGAGTAAAATTAACATTACATGCGAATTTTTTTAGAAATTATACGATATTTCAATTCCCATAACGCTGTTTTATTGCTGTCCCACTTTACAACTTCAATGGCCTCCTTATAGGGAAGCCATTGCACCGACTCAAAATAGTCGGCCAATAAAAAATTAAAATCATATGGGATATTAACGGCGTAACAAGTTTCAGGAATAACTACGATATCATCACCCCATTGATCCTCAATAATGTATTCTACCGGGATCATAGCTTTTGAATCTAATTGAAAAAAAATAAAATGAGAGGGAATCCCTAACGCCTCTTTGGCCGACCGTATTGCGGAATCCATTGGAAATTCATTGGCCTGTGCTTGTCCGGCCAAGGCCTGCCAGTGATTTTCCACTTTTTTCTTTACTACCGCAAATTCTAGGTCAAAAGGAGCACCATCTTTTTGTCTAAAACGATAGGGAAAAAGCAAAATTTTAAAGGGGCCATTTTTTGTCATAAATTTATAAACCAAAAATAACCGATCCCGACGACGCATAAAAAAGCTTATGGAATCCTGTCGGCCAAATTATCGGCCCTTTGCGACAAAATGTATAGGTGAAAATTGTACCCTTGAGTATTACAATTTTTACTTTTTTAAAAAAAATAACCAACTTTTTTTCTCTGGTTATTTTTTGCTAATTATTTTAAAAAATTTGACGAAATGCTCCCTGCTATGATGGCAAACTCTTTGGCAAAAAAACTAAGCAAAAAATTCAAAATACTGGATAAGTATTCCAAGTTACTCTCCAATGAAAAAAATCATACTCGTCTATTAGAGTTGATTTTGTTAGCAGTAAAAGAAATTACTCATGCTGATGGAGGAACCCTTTATACTCCCACCGCCAACAAAAGCTTAAAATATGAGATATTATTAAACTCATCTCTAGGCCTACATATGGGTGGAACTTCCAGCACGGGAATAACTTTTCGTGATCTTCCCATCTATGATCCACTAACCAACAAGGAAAACCTCTCCAATATTGCCTGTGCCTGTTTTTTGAGCGGGGAAATTATCAACGTTTTAGACGCTTATGACAGCACTAAGTATAATTTTGAGGGGACTAAAACCTTTGATCGCGAAACTGGTTATAAAACTACCTCCGTTTTAACAATTCCGCTGATAAATTTAGATGGAACCGTTATTGGAGTAATTCAACTTATCAACGCACAAAAAGATAACGGAAAGGTTGAACAATTTCAATCGGAGGACATTGCATTTGCGGAGTTTTTGAGTACCCATGCTGCTATCACCCTGACAAATTTCCAGCTCACAATTGAGTTTGCCAATCTTTTTGAATCTTTGGCCAAAGTTATAGCTACGGCCATCGACGATAAATCCCCCTACACCGGCAATCACTGCTATAGAGTTCCCGAAATTACTATGATGCTAACTGATGCGGTAATGAAAACAGAAGATGGCCCACTTAAAGACTTGGCCTTTTCAGAAGATGGGTTAGTGGAAATAAAAATGGCCGCACTTTTACATGATTGCGGAAAAGTTAGTACACCTGTCCACGTTATTGATAAGGCAACAAAATTAGAAACAATTAGCGATCGCATTCATTTGGTGGAGGCACGCTTTGAAATTTTAAAAAGAGATGCGGAAATAGAGTATCTAAAAAAACGCCTGGCCAATTCAGAAGAGGGAAAGACTTTCAATATAGAGGAAAGCAAAAAAATATATCAGAAAAAGGTTGCCCGCTATAATATAGATTTTGATTTTTTAAAACAGTGCAATGTTGGTTCAGAGTATATGCATAAAACCAAACAAGCACGCATCCACAAAATCGCTGAATACCAATGGAAAAATGGAAATGGGCAGCTGGTACCCGTGCTAACTCAAAATGAGGTAGAAAATCTTACCATTCCCAAAGGTACTCTGACTAAGTCGGAAAAAGATCTTATCAATCATCACATTGTCATTACTGAAAGAATGCTAGGACAACTCTCCTTTCCCAAACATCTAAAAAATATTCCGGCCATCGCAGCAGCACATCATGAAAAAGTAAATGGTACTGGTTATCCACACGCGCTCAAGGGAGATCAGATTCCCGTTCAGGCAAAAATTTTGGGTATTGCAGATATTTTTGAGGCACTTACTGCCAAAGATCGACCATATAAGAAGGGAAAGGCATTAAGCGAGACGTTATTTATACTGGGAAAAATGGTAGAAAATGGAGAGCTAGATCAAGACATTTTCAATATTTTTATGGATAATAAAATTTACTTACAATACGCCAATAAGTACCTCGACCCCGCCCAAATTGACTCGGTAAATGAAGAGATTATTCCTGGGTATATCCCCAAAAGCAAGCGTAGTGCCACCAAAGATAACGTTATTCAACTCCCCAGCAAGGAGAAAGCGCAAGAAGACGTCGGCGGAGAAAACATCAAGAAAGTGGCCTAGTCAGCAGCAAGTATTTTTTACACACCAACACTGTCAATTAAATATTTCATCCCAATAATGATATATTACTTCTATGCGACTTCTCACCATTTTTATACTCTCCTGGACACTACTTGCTCCTCTTTATGGAAAGGCGACTTCATCCTATGGCCTTAGCAAGCTAGGCCCGCGCTTTGAGGGATGGTATGCTCGCATTAGCGATCGCGATGGAAAGCGCTCTATTGCTTTAATAGTTGGTTCATTTTTAGAGACAAAAATCCCTTTCTCTCCTCACATCCCTATGCCAGGGTATCTGGCCATCTTGGTTAGTGATGGCGTTAATGAATTAAAAGTATATGAAACATTTCCAAATAAAACGTCCCTTACCATCAACGAAGAGGCGACCTTTAACGAAAATCCCATCGCCCGCTGCGGCCCTTGGCAACTTAATATTTGCAGCAATTTTTCCTGGGATGCTCCCGGATTTGGCCATATTGACAATGAAAGTTTTGACCTAACTATCCCAGGAGAGATCAACTTTTCCGGAAACTTTTCTAACCCCATTTATTGGATGGACAATCCACTAAAAACACCAGAAGGAATGGCCACTCATTTACAAGTGATTCCTATTCACTGGTATGTTCACTCGTTGGGATCTATCTCCGAATATAGCTACCAAATAGATCAAGGGCCCACCATCCACTCCAGCGGATATGCTCATATCGAGAAAAATTGGGGCAAAAGCTTTCCTTCTCGCTGGATTTGGTCAGAAGGAATAAGTGATGATAATAAAGCTCATTACGCATTGGCCGGAGGGGAAGTAAAAATGGCAGGAGTTAATCTAACCGCCTTCTTGGCCGGAATACACACCTCCAAGATTAAATGGGATTTTCGCCCACAACAAGGAACATTATTTAAAAGTATAATCAATGGCCGACGCAGAACTTTGAGTTTGATCATGGCCAAACCAGGAAAACAATTAGTAATAGAATCCTCTGCACCAAAAAAATCTTTTGCTTACGTCTCGATTCCCACCGCAAACGGGTTTGTTAAAAATGGCGGGATTGAATCTTTCTTGGCCACCACCTCCATTTATGCCTATGAGGTTGATGTCAGCGGTAAGGCCACCCTCGTTGAATCAAAAATATTTAACAATGCGGCCTTAGAATTTGGGGCAAACTATATGTATGAAGAACAGTAAATGACTACTTTGCTATGGCCCAACATCGATTAGAACAATGCTACTCCCGACCTTCTCCTGCAAAAATTTCTCTACCGTGTTCTTTAATCTTTCTAAATCAACAAACTGCTTTGCCTCTATAGGACGAAATTGACAATAAACTCTATTCCCTTTAATGGCCAACAGCTCCGCTTGACAATTTTTCTTACTAATGATTCCTGGCAACAATTCCTGCATGGTCTCATAAATTATCATTTTTTGATCATTCGTTAGCTCTGTCACTGGCCGCCAAATCTTTGACAGATCACTTTTTAAAATGGTTTCAATTTCTGGCAGACACTTCCCACAACCACTTCCGGCCAATTGCCATTTTTTTATCTCTTCAACGGTAGTCAATCCCTCTGCAACTATCACAGATAACAGCTGATCTTTTGAAGTACGCAAACAATTACATAGTTGGCCAGCATTCTCACTATTTTTATCATGCAAAACAATTTCCTTTAAACTAACTTTACGACGATTGGCCCAATCAATAATAGCATTTTTTAATACTTCCGCTCCCATAACGGAGCAATGTATCTTTTGCTCAGGCATGCCCCCCAAATAGCGAACAATATCTTCAGTGGTAATTCCCAGAGCGGCCAATGGGGTTGGCCGAGAATCTTCCAAAATAGCACACAATGCCTCGGAGGCAGCAATGGCCGATGTACAACCAAAAGTTTGATAACGGGCCTGGTAAATACGATCAAGAGATGGATTAGATCCCTGCTCAATTTTTAGATAAAATTTGATAGCGTCTCCGCACTCTAAAGACCCATGCATTCCAATCGCATCAGCATCGGGAATAATCCCCATAAATGAATTGGCATCCCCCATCAACGCATTCAAAAATAGATCTACGGTTTTATCGCTATAATTCCAGGCCATATGGCCACAAAAACTATCCATAAAATGAACATTCGTCAATTAGGTGTTAGACCATTTGCCTTTTTATTGCTATAAATATTTCCTTATGCAAAAACTCATTATCCTACTTGTTATTGCAAGCTTTTTTGGTTGTTCATCCATCAAAGCACTAAATGATAAAGACGATAAATTTCCAAAGAAAGTAGCATCTTTGCCTTCACCAATTATACTAACCTCCAATACGCCTCAAGCTATTTCTCCGGGGGAAATTAAATTTATTAAACTGCCATTGCCTTCTGCGAACACGCATGTGGAGAAAATCCAATGTAAAAATCGACAAATTCCTTTTGTCATTACCACTGATAAACTACTTAAATTTTTTTTGGCGGAAAGCTATTTTTCAGAACTGACCCCCTTTGACTGCAAACTTTTCTATGCTGCCGGTGGCCAGCAATATATTGACACTATTTTTCAATTCAGTATCATCAAAAGAGATTATAAAAATGAATTTATCAATGTTGCCCAAGACAAGGTAACCCTCTCTGATGAAGATTTGCGCCAAGTAATCGCAGAGCGTGAAAGGTTAAAAGCAGTCTATACCAACTCCTCTTCAACTCCACTCTTTGCTGGAAAATTTCATCTCCCTCTAACTTCAAAAATAACTAGTACCTACGGGAATAAGCGCACCTTTAACAATAATAAATCTACCCAACACCTAGGAATTGATTTTCGTGCCCCGGTGGGAACCCCCATTCCGGCCACTAACGCCGGCAAAGTAGTCTTTGCTGGAGATCTTTTTTTCTCGGGAAAAAGCGTTATTATCGATCATGGACTTAACCTCTTTACGCTCTACGGCCATCTTTCTAAAATTTTGGTAACAGAAGGAAATATAATTGGCGCAAATACGCTGATTGGCCATGCTGGGCGAACTGGCCGAGTAAGTGGGCCGCATCTTCATTGGGGTGTGCGTGTTCATGACGAGTGGGTGGATGGACAATCTTTGGTAAATTTAGAAATATAACTGGATAAACATTATGAACATTGTAACCATTATAAAAAACTCAAAACTAATTATCGTTGCAGTACTATTTCTTGGTATTTTTTTAAAACTAAATTTACTACCACAATCCTCTCTGGCCAATAATACCGAAAAGGCCAATATCGATAAAAACCTTGTGGACTTTTGTAATATTTTTAATGCCAAAATAAAGCAATACAACTGGAATAAAATTGTATGCAACCCCAAAACTTGGCAATGGGATAAAAAATATATTACGCCTAAAGGGAATCCACTAGTCTATCAGGCCTTTTTACATAACCCCACAAGCAGCACTACTTTGATTTTGTGTGGAGTTCATGGTGATGAACTCCCCTCTTCCTACCAATGTATTCATCTGGTACGCGATATTGTATTTGATAATCCGGCGCTTTATAAAAACAGTAATGTGGTTATCGCTCCTCTAGTAAATCCTGACGGTTTTTTTGCGGCCAAACCAACACGCCAAAATAGCAACGGGATCGACTTAAATCGCAATTTCCCCACCAAAGACTTTGACCTCTCGGCCATTGTTGATTGGAAAAAAGATGGAAAATCAAACCCACGCAAATATCCCGGCAGTAAAGGTGGATCGGAAATTGAAACCCAATTTCAAGTCATGCTACTAGATAAATTTCACCCTGATAAGATTATTTCTATCCACTCTCCATACGGTTGGCTAGATATTGACGCTACTCCTAAAGAAGATCCTTCCATGGATGAACCAGAAGGAATGCAGTTTGGGCCATTTAAATCTCTTTTTGAAACGGCCAATGCCTTAGGTAAAGAGATGAGCAAAAAAAGTAACAACTTTCCCATCGCTAACTTTAGAGTTTTTCCTGGTTCATTGGGAAATTATGCGGCCAATGAACGAAGAATTCCCACTTACACGGTTGAACTAAAAACCTCTTCCGCTTTTCATGCTGATAGCTACTGGAAAATTATGCGCTCGGCCTACATAGCTGCTATCAAATATAAAATTCCCAAAGAGTTAGCAAAAAAACGAGAAGACCTCTCTACCTCGACAACACAAAATTAAAAAAATTTTCAGGCCTTCATAATTTTAGGTAAGGAAACTTTAAAGGTGGTGTTCTCTTCGTCTAACATATAAACGAGCATACCACCATGTTCTTCCACAATCCCTTTTGCCACCGAAAGGCCAAGCCCAATACCTTCACCAACTGGACGGCCAGTAAAAAAAGGATTGAAAATTTTGTCAACATACTGTTTATCAATTCCTTTTCCCGAATCAACCACAAAGATTTCCACCCAAGTTGAAGAAACGGTAATCCCTATTTTAATCCACTTATCCTCTAAATCAGCGACGGCAGCAAACGCATTATTTAAAAGCGAGAGTAATACTTGTTCAATGGCCACTTTTTTACAAAACAGGTCTATTCGATCATCTGCGCCGTGCGATCCGCAAATTAATGGAATATGATGATTTTCAAAGCGCTGCTGACAAAAAAGTTTAACATCATCAATGATCTCATACAAATTATTCACACTACGCTCTTCAGAATTAGAGTCTTGCGCAAAGGTCTTTAGTCCTTCTAAAATTTTTGAAATGCGCATAATCGATGATTCAATAACGCCCAATCTAGCGATGGCCTTTTCTTGATCAAGCTTCTCACTCGCCACCATCTTGCGAATAAGTCGAATATTACCCATGATAATGGCCAATGGATTATTAACCTCATGTGATATCCCAGCGGCCATCTCCCCCAGGCCGGCCATTTGTGAAGCATAATTTAATTTTTTCTGCAACGCCAAGTCATTGCGAAAATCTTTGGCAGTGATAATTATATGCTCTAATTGGCCCGAGACCTTTTTTACTCTTTTGATATTTATAAAGGCCGGAATTTTTTCCCCAGTCTGCGAAATAAAACTTCCTCTTAATTCATCTTTGGTCAAAACATCTGGCAAGGAAACACCTTCCCAGCAAAAATCCGCAATATTTCTTCCCACTAAACGGCCGGCGTCTGTGGCCAGAGCTTCGCAAAGAGAATTATTGATTTTGGTTATTTTACCAACCGCATCTACCACTAGAATAAAATCATTAACCGAAGAAATAATATTTTCTAATAAATCATAATTGGCATTTATTACTTGTAAGGCAATTTCTCTAGTATCTTCATTATCTTGATCTTCATAATCATTCTTTTTTTGTGCCAAGGCAGTAAATATTTGGCCAATTTTTTGCTCAAACTCCTCCGCACTTCCCGGTTTTACAATATAATTATTAGCACCATTATTTAACAGTTCAAAAATATCTCGCTTATTTGACTCCGAAGTAAATATGATAAAGGGAATGCGTCGTAATAAATCATCTGCCCGAATCTTCTTCAAAAGATCTAATCCTGACATCTCTGGCATATGAAGATCAGAAATTACTAGGCCATATTCGTTATTGCGTTCCAATCCCTCTTGCAGCTTGGCCCAGGCCGCCATACCATTTTCAGCGTGGTCGATATTAAAAATGCCTAGCCTTTTTAACATTGCCGTAGCGCTGACGGCCATATGAACAGCGTCATCTACCACTAAGACACGCTTTTTTATTATCTCCTCACTTAAACCCATATAATTCAAGCCTATCATGATTGCAGAAAAAAAATAACAAGCAGTTTATGCCCGGCATACTCTATGATCTTGATTGACTATTATTTATAGATTGCCTACTGTTTTCTAATGTTAACTCCTCTCCATTATCGAAATTATATAACCGTTTGGCCTATCCTTTTTTTTCTGATTACATTAGTCAGTTGTGGGACCATCAATCATCGAGACAATATCATCCCTATAGATTCAACTCCCCGCCACGCTAAAGTATTTGATGAGGATAAAAAATTTTTAGGCACAACCCCCTTTTTTTATGAAATAAATAAAGAGCGCAAGCAAAATTTCACTTTTTTTGAGAACGAAAGCAAACAGGAGATGAAAATATCTTACAAGTGCGCTTTAAATTATTCTGAATCACTCATTCCCAATCTACTAATATCGCTTTTATACCCAGTCGGAACTACTTGGGGGGCCATCTCCATGGCCGTTGATTACTGGAGTGGCGATCTCTTTACTTGTGCGAAAGGAATAGAAATTAATATTCCCAATAATTTAAATAATGGGCCCTTAAAGCTAAGCGCAAAAAGAATCCTTATTCTCCCCATTGAATCTACCGATGAAAAAATTGCCAGTGAAATTGTAGCACTCTGGAAAAAAAATTTCTTCTCTATCCAAACAACGGACTCCATTATCCCCATGGCCAAGGCCAACCGCAGTATTATAACAAATGGCCTCTCGGACAAACGCCTATGGGCCCCCCGCGAAATTAATCGCCAAGACCTTTGGCCTTTAGGCCATGAGTTTTCGGCCACTCATCTACTCTCTTTTGAGAAAAAAAGTGAAGGAGAAGTAACTACTTATACTCCTAAGCTCTATGACTTTTTTACCCTACAAGAAGTTCAAGAAACCTATCTCAAACCTCTGCAAATAAATGATACTCCGGAAAACTCTCTTGAAACTTTAGAAATAATCAAAGAGAGCGTCTTGCAAACCATTGCTTTAATACCTAATAGTATTTCTGCATCTCTATCCTTTGATCGAACAATCTTAGTTGCAGATAGCTCTAACCAATCAGTCGGGATAGAAGGCCATCGCCACCCGATGGCCTTCCCTAAATTTTTATCGATATGGGGAGCAGAGAACATGTCCCATCCCTATCTTTATGATTCCTGGGATTACAATTTGCAATTTTCCCCGGCCATAGCGCTCTCTGCCTGGGAGGCAAATTTAGATTATCTTACCCTGCAAATGCAATCTGCTATTCTAGGAGGTAAGGCCTCCATCAATCTTCACACTCCCTTTGGCTCACTGGGAATGGCCATTGGAATGGGATATGGATATTTTTATGCGCTCGGATCAGATCAAGAAAAATTTATTTTTACAGAGTGGCCGGCACTCGTTGATATCTACTATTATAAATTTCTAACGAGCAAATTGTTTTTTAAATTTAAGGTTTCCTCTTACGGACTGGATCGAAAAAATCCTTCCATCGAATGGAAAGGCCTTCGGCTAGATGGCTGGATGGAGGCCGGGGCATCACTAGGCCACTATTTCCCCACTATGAAATCCACACTTCGCAATCTCTTGCCATTTTAGAAAAAAAAATCAGAAATAATCTCTGCGAAATACGATCTCTCTTCGCTCCGGGCCAAAGGCCATAATACCCACCGGGATTTTAAGATGGCCTTCGATCTGAGAAATATAAAGCTCCAAATTTTTACTAATTTTGCCTTCTTCTTGAAAGTCGTCCGTAAAAGGATCCATCTCTATAAAATTAGGAGTGGCCGCGGAGAGATCAAATCCAGGATATAAATCATGGACTAGTTGCCCATTTACCCGATACCCAGTACAAAGTTTGAGTTGATCTATATTGGATAAGACATCTAGTTTCGTCAAGGCCAGCGAGGTAATGTTTGATGCTTTCACCGCATACTTTAATAACACTAAATCAATCCAACCACAGCGACGCTTTCGGCCAGTAGTAGCACCAAATTCGTTACCAATTTTTTGAATTTTCTCTCCTACCTCATCTAAAAGTTCGGTAGGGAAAGGCCCCATTCCCACTCGCGTAGTATAGGCCTTTGTTATTCCCAGCACCTCATCTAATTTCCCCCCTGGAATTCCGCAACCAGTAAAAATCCCCCCCATAGACGTACTCGAAGAAGTAACATAGGGATAGGAGCCATAATCAATATCTAGCAAGACTCCCTGCGCCCCCTCAAAAAGAACTTTCTTATTATTGGCCATGGCCCGATCTAAAACATTAAAAGTGTCTGTAACATAGGGAAGCACTTGGCCAGCAACTGATAATAAACGATCACACTCCTCCTCTACCGTAGGATAAGAGATCTTATATAGTTGTTCAAATAACACTCGTTTTTCAATTAAATTTTCTTCCAACTTTCGCATCAACAAATTTCTATCCCGCAAATCCTTTAGTTTGATGGCCCGACGTCCAATCTTATCCTCATAGGCCGGGCCAATCCCTTTACCAGTAGTGCCTATTTTATTATCGGAACTTCCCTCGCGAGCAGCATCCAGTAATCTATTATAGCTAGTAATCACCGTGCAGGTGTCTGAAATTTTCACTCGCTCCGGCGTTACCGCAACCTGGGCCATCTTCATGGCCAAAAGTTCTTCTACAAAGGCAAAGGGATCAAAAACTACTCCATGGCCAATGATGGAAGTACAATGTTTATGCAAAATCCCTGAAGGAATCAGATGCAAAACAATTTTTTTATTATCCACAATAATCGTATGGCCGGCATTATTTCCACCCTGATAGCGCACTACCAGATCGCATTTTGCACTTAACAAATCGGTAATCTTTCCCTTCCCTTCATCTCCCCACTGTGAACCAACAATGGCCAAAGTTTTCATAATGCCTCTTGGTTATTGATTGCGAATATCTCTTCTCGATAGGCGGTAACATAGTCACGAGACATCACCTTGCGAAAAAGATTATCTGTTATATTGTAGCGATCAACCTCCGGAAGGTTAACCGTGCTATCAACAAACACTCCATCCCACCGACGATAATAGCCAAAAATTTTCTCTTTAAAAGTTTGCTCATAAAGTCCTTTTAGCTGAGGTGATGATCTTAATCGCTCTCGCCCTTCCAAGGTTTTTCCGATAAAGCTGCGCCAGGTTCGACTATAACTCATGGCCAACTCTCCCACAAAAAGGCCATAGGCCTCATCATGAATATCTCGGCCGTGTCCATTATACAACTTACCAGCACCTTCAAACCAAATAGTATAAACTGACAAATCATCACTGCGAGCAATCAGATCCAAATAGGCATGCCACAGCTCGTGATAAAGTGTAGACAAGTCATCTAGTGTCAAGGCCGATACTGCTTTAAGTGAATTCGTTGCTGTATCATACATAGATAGTGGTAAATATATTTTTTTCGTCAACTTGTTATAATATCCACCAATATTCTCTGCGGGCATATTTTTAAATACAAATCCACCTAGGCGAAGAAGTGTTTTTTCCACAAACTCTGCAGGCAAATTCATTTCGCGCAACTCTATGGCCAACCCCTTACTAACCAAATGATAATCTCGGACACTTACTTCAAAATCTCCTGTATCATTGGCATCGGCAACAACTAAGGCATAGGATGTGGCCATAATAAAAAAAGAAAAAAACAGAGAAAAAATAGTGATTCGCCGCATAGCTTAAACCTCCCCAAGTTTACGTTTGAGTTCAAGCAGGCCCGGCCGGGCATACTTCATATGGCCCTCTTTAAGTGTTCTCCCGTTGATAATGGCCTCCGAACGAAGTCTTCGTCCAAAACTCTTCTCCATCTGCTTACCTAATTGCAAAATACGATTAACATCATAGCCGTGAGCAATACCCATCTCATCCACTTGCACTAGCGTATCCTCTAGACAAACCAATCCCACATAGCGAGGATCATCGTAGTAGTAATCACCAGTACCACGCACCGGAGAATCATCTAAAAAATTGGCCGGCTGTCCACCCAGCCCACCCAATGTACATTCAAAATTAGTAATTCCTGCTTGTAAAGAGGCCAACACCGAAGCAGAGGCCACTCTCTTAGTCTCATGAAAATGGGCAATATGTTTTCTAGTGTCGGGAATTGCATCTAAGATCATGGAAAAATAACGATAGACTTGTGGCGCCGAGGCACTACCATCGTGATCCGCATGTTCAACATCATGAGCGCCGATGGACAACCAACGCTTAGAAAACTCCACCGCATCCTTTAGTTCCGTAGCTCCGCCAATCGGACTTCCCCAGATGGTACTAACCGTCCCGCACATTTTCAGTCCGGCATCATTGCACTTTTTAATTGCGCGCTCCGCTTCCTTCCAATATTGCGAAAGAGTCATTCCTGAGTTAGCGAAGTGATGTTGCTCCTCAGTAGAAACCATCATCAAAAGACGATCTGGCCCCACTCCTTTTTTCTTAAGCTCAATGGCCCGTTCTACTGCACTCTCGCGAATAGTTATGGCCGTCAGACAAATATCGTCATAATTAATTCCCCGCTTTGCGCATCGCTCACGAAAAGACTCGCTACGCAAATGGGCCAAAAGTTCTTCCCCGTCAGAAAATTGAGGCATCAAATGAGGATTACCTAAATTAGTAACCTCAATGTAGCGGCAACCCGCAAAAATTAATTCTTCTAAGTAGTATTTTTTTGCCCGCGTAGAAATAAATTTCTCTTCGTGCTGAAAACCATCTCGGACCGTGATATCACCGATAGTAACTTTCTTCGGCATGCGCGGAAAAATTTTCCAATAATCATACTCCGTCATTGTCTTACTCCTTTCCATCAAAAATCCATCAATCAATATTGAGAAATTAAAAGAAAAGCACATTCTGCCAATATAGTAAATAGCTTGAATTTGTATTATTTTAAAAATTGAAATGAAGAAAATTTTGCGGCGACCTTATTGATGCCCAGAAATTGCTCCGATATCAAAAGAGTCATCCCGCGAATTATTAAATAAATCTGAATCAACAATTCCAGAGAGGTCAACACCGTTATCTCTGGCCAAAGAAGCAGATAAAAGCGTAAAATCATCCTCCGCAACACTCCTAAAAAGTGGGTTTAATACAATTGCGGAATTTTCCCAATCAGGCAGTGAATGATTACCTCCTAAACTAAACCACAGGTTATTGGAGGCCGCAGATGGTGTTTTTATCCTTGCTCCAAAAAAACTGTAATTGTGAGTATCAACTACAATATTATTTTTCCACTCATAACTTCCAGTCAAAATTCGATCAGTGGTTGGATACCCTACCCCCGGAACGATTAAGGCCCCTTCGTATCCATCATTATCTGCGCCATCCCATCCGTAACCGTAGAAAGTATTGTTATAAATTCTAAAATGGCCAACAACATCGTCGCCTTGTATGTACACTAATGCCTTAGTATCGCTACTATTACCAAACTTTCCTCCCTCAATAAACAAGTTATTGTAAACATCAAAATCGCCAGTAATTAATCGTCCAGCATCACAAATCCATCCACCAACATTAAAACTGGCACCCACCTGATTTTTGACCACATTGTGATGAATTTTAGAGATCCCATTGTATCCCCAACAATCATGCTCATCATAAAAATGAATACCACCACGTGCCCAATTATCAAGGAGCAAATTCCAACCAATATCTACCGGAGAAATATCACGTCCTTTATTTCGCACGCTAAAATAAAAGGTGTGATGTTGATTCGAAGTAGTAATACATCCAAATCCATGAATGTAGTTTCCAAAAATTTGTGCTCCCTCCTGATCTCCTCCCGCGGAAATGGCCCCCGAGCCACCATCTGCACACCCTGCTCCACCATCCGTATCAGTGACCGCATTACCGATTACTCTTCCGCCTCTAGTAGGTACAATACCGGAGCCCCCCCCAACTTCAATATCCCACTTGGAAACAACCCAATACTCTGGCCGATCAACAATACTCCAAACTGAGACCCCACCAGCTCCTGTTTGGGTGGCAATATTTCTAATACGAAGAAAAGTGCCTGGATAACCTATCATCGCAATTGGCGCATTAATCGATCCATCTGTTGCGCGCAAGGCAACCACTCCGCTTTCCGTTACATCTCGTCCATAGATAATATCTCCCGGCAAAACTCCTTTGGTTGAAGCACCCGAGGGGTAACCAAATCCTAGCCAAGGATTGCTAAAACTGCCATCTCCTAAGCTATTGTCTCCATTTCCCGAAACATAAAATATTCGGCCAGCGGTAACTGTAAAAGACAAGTGGTTTGATTGCTGGCCATCGACCACTACGTAAATCTCGCCTGCTCCCATTGAGGCCGAGGGAATAGAAAAAGCAATTTCTTGCATGTGATGAAAGCGTGATAAGTTGGCCGGCCCACCAGGCAAAGCTCCATCGGCATTTTTCCAATAATAAATATGAGCTGGAAGTTTAACTTCCCCAGAAGAAGTCTTAAAATATATTTTAGAATCTCCCTGTATGGCCCCTAAATTGTTGCCCCAAATAGTGACAATTGCCCCTACACCAAGTCCATCATTTAATCCCGCAGCTGGCCCACTAACAATATCTGAAAAATTTAATATCGGCCCATTTGATATATAATTTTCATCCACATATTCGGGGCCATCTTCTGCCTCATGAAAAGATTTCTTCACTTTTATTTCCGCTTTACAACTAAGTCCAAGGCCCAAAATAAGAAGGGCCAGTAATAAAGTGGCTGCTTGTTTACCTGTAATTTGCCACATAATATCCCTCCATCTCCTCACTTCAAATCAGAACGCACAAATGCCCCAATATCATACTTTCCAACTCTTGAATTATGAAAAAAATCTCGCCCTATCGGAAAGGCCAGCAAATCAGCACCGGCATTAACTACAGGAGATGATTCTTCTATTTGAAAATCTAAAAAAGAGTAAGGATTGGCCACAATAAATTGAGGCAGCGTATTACCCAGCGTACTACTATCCCATAGCGGCGCAGCGTTTGCCCCAGCGCCATAGTAGAGATTATTACTAGCGGTAACATTTTCTACAGGGATTGGATCAATTGAAGGGTAATAGGTATAATAATTCCACTGGTTGGGCACTCCGATGATTATGTTATTTTGTAGATAGAGGTGATCTAAGTCATAACCTACATGTAGTGTTGGATAGTTTACATGACTAGAACCATCAAACACATTGTGATAGACGTAGTATGTTCCTCCGTATTTACCATTTCCTAAACTTCCTCCCATGGCCAAAGCAGCATCCCCCGCATCTCGGCCAATTCTGGTAAAAATATTATTGTAAATATATGCCCGCTTAACAAAAGAGTAATTAACCGCTCCACCTTCTCCATTTAATATAAGTCCCTGTCTTGCAACATCATGAATATAATTATCATGGATATATGCATGATCAAGAGAATCTGTCTCCTTGTGTCCAAACAATTGAATTCCTCGAGAAACTGAATTCCAACCAATTTCATTCCAGCCAATATCCAGATAATCAAGCTGGCCATAACCGTTGAAGTATATATTATAAAGTCTCACACCATCAGGATCAGTCGGTGGCTGTCCCCGATAGTCTTGCCCAACATCTATGATAGAGCTACCCAGTAATGAAAAATGATCTGAATTTTCTCCACTGACAATATTCATCCCAATGCCCAGGCCCATATACGCACCGTCAGTATTATCATGCCAAGGAGTGGTAATGTGCATATTGACGAATCTTAGATGAGAAAAACCTGAATAATATGGCGGAAAAACTTGATCTCTTGCTTCTACTGGCGAATGAGCATTAAAAAAGATTTTCGCAAAAGTCCAATAGTTTACATGTCCATAAACCCAAGTAATAATCTTGTGACAAACATTAAGTTCAAGGGCCTCCATTTCCACCTTTTCTCCAGGATAAGCAACAACTGATATGCTGCGCCCCTCAACTCCCTGTGCATGATTATCGGATGATCTATTGTTGGCGAAGGTAAATAGTCCACCCGTCGCAAAGGGATAAAATATCGAATCATTATCATGATCGCTATATTTTACACCTCTCCCCCGAATATAAGCAACATCTCCCGCGATCGCATTTTTTCTAAACCAAGCAGGGTAGCGCTTGGCCCGAGAGGTGGCAAGGCCATCATTGGCCACCGCGCCTCCAACATTATCGATAAAGTAAATGTGGTTTTGCCCAAGTAGTCGCGTATGAAAAGGTATTGTGCTACTAACCCCTTCCGATGTTGTAACTGCAATGGTTGTATTTGGGTAACTACCTCCGGTGAGCATGGAGGAGTTGAGATAGAAAGTAATTCTCCTTATGCCTATTGGTACTACGGGATTTTCGTAAGCTCCCCACTCCGCATAGTCACTCTCATTTTTCAGATCGATGCCTCCCACTGTGACATAAGAAGTGCCTCGAACAGATCCAATATTGCGGCAAAAAATTGAAACAGCTGCCCCCTTCGTTGCACTCCCCTCCCAACCCGTAACTGGCGCATCTGTTAAATCGCTAAAAAGTATACGGGGAAGTCCGGTGATTGCCTCAGCGGTTGCGGTGGCGGTTGGAGTTGCATTCGGTGGCAAGGCCTTCGCTAAATCAGTACTCCCGATTTTCGCTTTAGGCAAACAACCAAACATCACGGCCAGTAATATAAATACAAATAAATTTGATCTTCTTAATAGTTGCTTGGACATTTAATGCCTCCTATCAAGAATGAATGATTACAGACTTAAGTAGTATAACACTCTCCAATATTACAAATGATGCACTCTTTTTTGAATATATTATTTCTTATGAACATCAATTGGTTAGAGGGAAAAAACACTCTCCCGAGGACACAAGATCTTGCGTAAATTTCAAGAATATCGACCACATTTGTGGGCATACCGATATTCGTTTAACTTTTTGTGTCCAAATTTTAGACAGTAAAAAATATCTTTACGTAATAATTGCAAGCGCCTTTTTTTTATTTTATTTTTTGGCATCATGGAAGATATGAAGACTATCTTAATTTTCTCCCTAATTTTACACTTTTTAGCATTATCTCCGGTATCCGCAGAAGAGGAGCAACTCTCTGCTCGCGAGTTTATGACGCAAGAGTATAGGAACTTGGTAGATATCCAAGAACAGATAAAATATGTCCGCTCTCGACAATCAGTTGGGCCAATTGGCATTGTTATATCTGCTAGTGTGGTTGGCGCCGTTGTTTTTCTTACCCTATCCGACATATCTGTCAACTCGGGGGCCAAACTTTTTAAATTCAAATTTACCAAAGGTGTTGCCACCAGCTCCCTAGTTTATTTTGGCGGGAAAAAACTAAGCAAAGATAGCATAGTCGCCTACGTAGAATCTAAAAATCTTGATGAACTTGATCGCCAGATCAATCGTCTAAAACAAGAAATAGAACAAACGCTAAAAACAGTGCCCAGATATACCCGGCGAGACAGCATCGCCTTAACAGATATTCGACTACTCCCCTCCTATCAAGAGGTCTATAACGCTTGTAACGCCGATCCTCTCGGTTTTAAACTGGATACGCTGCAAAAGGCCTATCTTGGAAGCATTATGGATACACTCAAAGTAAGTACCCTCGCTCCCAAGTCCATTTTTACCATGACACAACAACAAGGCATCTCTACCTTTGTTCACCGATTTATCTATAGTGAAACGGCCACCCTGGCACTAGTTGACTGCCTTTCTGATGAACAAGAACGTAGCTTATTTATGGCCAATATTTTACTGGCCGATACCGCAGGAAAAATGGTTGGCCTATCAGTGGCCGGTCTGTCCGGGAAGCTAATGTCTGGCCTAACTGGCAAGGCATTAAAGTTTGCCCTCAAATATACTAAACATCTTTTTACCTGGGTAACCCCTGCTCTTAGTAAAAAACTTACCTATGCGGCCATGGCAATTTTCAGTGCCTCCTATTTAAATCAAGTAAGAGAACTTTTAAAAGAATATCAACTCCAGTCGAACGACCACGATATTTCGCTAGAAAAAGATCTGGAGCAAAAAATCCTGGAGATGGCCAATGCCAACATCGAAAATCTCAAAGAGGTCATTGCCGATCCGGAGATTTCAGCAGAAGAGCAAGAAAAATTTATGGGAAATCTAATGGAATGGAACGCCATCTTGCAAAATTTTCAATTTACCAGATAGTTTTTAAAAAATTCCTCTTTAAAATGGTTAAAGCCGATTTTACAATTTTGTTGCCACTCTTCCAAACCGCCATCATCACTAACCCACTTATAGGAAACAAAATCCACTTTTAAATCCTGACAAACCTTAGCGATTGCATACAACTCCATCTCAAAAATATCACAAGAAGAGAGCAACGCTCTTTTAGCTGGTGAAAACGACTCGACTTTCTCTTGAGAAGTAAAGGTCTCGGTCGTAAAGCAACGAACCCCTTTTGTCCCTTTACACTGTAGTGCCAATCTCCCTCCATTTTTATCAAAGGGAGTAACGGTGTAAGGAACTAAGGGCGTGGCATCCATATCAGCATTAACCACCTCAGATACTGCTAGCATGGCGCCCTTGGGTAACATAAAGCTACCACAGCTACCAAAATTACAGACGAGTGTCGGGCCATATTCTTTGATGGCCAAAGCTGTTTTATAGGCGGCATTTATCTTACCAACCCCCACATGAACGATTGGATATCCCCAAAGCATAGTCTCTCGATTACTCTCTTCAGGTACCGCACAAATAAAAACTATCTTTCCTTTTTCTGACATTCCCCCTCCAGTGCTTAAAGATTAACTACGCGACAGTAATTATTACACACCCACGCCTCACCTTTTAAAATCATGGCATAATAACAGTGATATGTAACCAGGTAAACTAGTTGGATACGATATGAAAATTGACTCTTTTTTGATCTTACTACTGATACTACCGCTGGCCTTGATTTCAATTCCGGCCAGTGCCCAAGGCCAGCATAACATTTATCCACTGTCTGCCAAGTTACAGGCCAAACTCCATGGCCATTACGATGACGTTCGCCCCTATGTGCTACACCTTAAAAATGGCCCCAATCTTGTCTGTCCTTCTATGAATATTGCTCAAGTCGATGATAAATTTGATGACATCGATACTCTAATTAGTGGCCTCAGCCTATCTCCCGAATGTATCTGGAAAACCATTAGCAATAATGCTAAAAGATTGGCCAAAAATTTAGCGGCCATTCACGGCTTCGCGTTTGGTGCCGTTCTTGAGGCCAGTATGGCGGTAGGAGCACAGTTTGGCCCAGAACTAGTAATAATGCCCTTTGATGACACTCATCTTTTGGTGGGAATGGTGCGATTCCAGGGCGGAGATCTCTCTATCGGCCTAAGTGGAGCAGGCTTCACCCAAGCAGTCATTCATGGTGAATGCGCTAATTCCATTTGGAGTTATTTGGGATGGTTTAAAAGCTTCTCTTCTTTGGCCATTACTAGAAGCATAGGCGTTAACTTTCCCCTCATTGATGAAAACCGCTCCTACTGTGATGCTCTGGCCTCTACTCGCGGAATGAACTCTTCGGTAATCGGCATTAGCTATACTCACTACGAACAACTCGGAAAATTTCTTTTGGTCAGCGGCCCTCGCACTCGCTCTATGATTGATTTTATAAAAAAGCTCAACACTTCCGATAATACTTCACTCAAACAATAAAATCTTTCCACCGATGGTTAAATTAATAGTTGGCACACAACCATCAGAAGTGATAACTTTTGTTATTACTCACTGGAGGTTTTTTGATGAAGTTGCTACCTTTGGCAATAGTGGCCATTTTTTTTATTTTGTTTGGATTCTCTTGGGCGGAGGAAGGGCCTTCAACAACAACTATTACTACACTCAAAGAACTGCTCACTGATGCGAAACAAGAAATTGATTCTGACAACATTGAAAATCGCATAAAACGAGAGTTAATGGAACTCGATTATGAACAAGACCTTAAAGTTTTTGATTTGGAAATCATTGATGGTATTAAAACCTCAATAGAATACAGTTACGCACTAGAACCCTCCTACGTTGACGGTTACTATACTCGCGCTGATAAATACAAATTAACAAACCAAATTTCTCCTGGTGCATGGTTTGAACAGGACACAGAAAAATTTCCAGTTTATCTGAATCTGGCAAAAGGTGACGAGTTAATCTTTGTGCGACAATTTAAGCAGCAAAAAAAGGCCATCCTGGCGCTTCCTATGCATCCTGGCCAATTCCCCTGGAACTCTGAACGCGCCATAAAACTAGATCCCGGCACTTTCGTATCAATTCCGACAAACCTCAATCTTACCATTGGGGCCAATGCTACCTTTGAAGATGGGGCCATCTCCGGCCGCGCGGGAATTTATTATTTAATTGGAGGATCATTTGACATCAACGTCTTCATAAAAAAAGATAACCGTGTCCGAATAAAACTCATTCCTCTGCGCAGGAAGGCCATCGGGGCAAATGCTCGTCTTCGTACTAATTTTGATTATGAGGTATTCAAAATAGGCAGTGGTAAGGACTTTGTAAGCGAGGAAATTAATGAGCTAACAGACAGATCCATCAAAAAATTAACTAATGGAGAAATTCTAGCTCTGGGAATTTCTTCCGAAAAGGGAAACCTTTTCATGTTTGACTATGAATTAAATCTTAACGATGAAACCGCTCGAAAAATATATGATCATATTTTGGGAAGCACGCTAAAGTTTTCTCGCATCAGAGTTAACGACCTCCAATTAAAACCTCTCTCCACGGCCTTAATTTCCGATCTCACTTTGGCCGATGCCATTCACGACGAAGATAAAGAGCTCCCCAATGACAGCATGAAGCGAGTAATACGCCACTTTAAAGGGGAAAATAAATATACCCAAATCAATGCAAATATTAAGGTGGGATTTAGATTAATTGATCTTCGTGCTTCGCACACTATCTCTAAAAGCTATATAACCTATTTTAACAAAGACAATGTTCCCGAATACTACTATTTTGTTAATGACACTACTCAAACTCGCAACAGCTTCTTTTTCCGCCTACTAAAAGATACCTCCGTCACTCACAACTCTTTCATGCTAATGAGGGCAGATAGTGCTGGTAATGTTTTACCAAATGCTTTTTCTGACTACGGAATGATTCACGAATTTAGTGATAAATATTTCCGGCGCGATGAACAAAATACCGTAAAGGGATTACTAGAAATAAACAATCCTGTGATGTATGAAATGGTAGATTGGAAACATCTTATGCCGACCGATGAAACCCAAGAAAAATCTCGGATCTATTTTTTAATGAATATTGGCAAAACGGCCTTCGATAAAATACGCAACATGCCAATAGATAAAATCCGTGCCACCGTGGAACTAAAGGTTATTGAACTGGCCAGACAATTTCCCAGCTACTCTATCTGCTCCAAAAACGATTCCTACCAAAACGGCCGTGATCAAGACCAATTTGACATAGCTTTACAAACTGATGATGAAATATTGAATTGCTACTATTACGAAATTGAAAAAATTGTTAAATTTTTGTCTTCCGGTTTTGATGACCGCTTGGAGAATAAACTCTCCCTAGAAAAGAGAGTTTATAAATTTTTCGACTTGCAAAAAAGCTATCTTTTTAAACGAATTGGCCCGGGAATTATCAACGAACTTCTGGACAAAGAGACCACTAATCTAGAAACGGTTTCAGAATTCAGATGGTCTTCCAAAAGAGTAAATAGCAAAACTTATCGTTTGGGAGATAATCCTCATTCGGAATTACTAGAATCCCTACAATACACGATGCTGTTTTTAAATAACCGCTCCTTTGATCTACGCCTAGTTGGTTATGAATTTGAAAAAAATTTAATGCCGCCGAAATAGCAGTTAGAAAAGCTTTAAGCTAGGAAAGCCCATAAAGGTTAGTTGAAAGACGGCCAAAAAATCACTTCCTGTTTGAGTCGAACGAAATTGGCCGGCCCCCACCACATAACTCCAACGCTCTTTACTCTGCTTAAAAAATAAAAATTGCGAAAGCGCACTGCCATTTAAAATTCTATTTTTCACATCCCGATGAACCACTCCGAGCGTAAACGCAGAGAAGGAACGGCCAGCGGTAATTTCCCAAATATCTTGATATTCCCCATGAATATCGCACAAAAGGACATTAGCATAATCACTAAATGGTCGCCCTTTTTTATCATAATCAGAAAAAGAGAGCTTCTCCATTGAATACTCTCCCAAAAGAAAAAATCCCCAAAGGGCCAATCCACTTTTGGCCCTTATAAATTCTCGCCCAATGAACCCTCGGCAATTTATTTCCTGACAATCAAAATAGTTAAAATCAGTACTGACCAATGTCTTGCCATATCCTGCACTTAAATTAATCAGCGAAATAGGTAAAAACTCAGTTACTACTTGCAATCCATTTATTAGCGCACTACTAGAAAATTTTACACTCGGCCGCCAAATGCCATACATTATTTCCTTATTATTATTCTTATCCTTGGCGTTTGCCGAAAATGTTTCTCCCCATAGCAAAAAATTATATCCCAATTCGGTACTGATATCGGCCCCTAAGGAAGGAGCACTTCGCACGGAACTTTCCACCAAATAGTCCATCTGCCCAAATAACTGGCCAGATACCACAACCACCAATATCAAATATAGATTTTTAAAATTATTTGACTGTGATAGTAGCACTAGCGCCGCCCGCTGCTACTACTGCTACTGCCGAAACGATATTTCAATCCAATTTCCATATTAAAAAAAGAAATGGGAGCATTTACTTTATAAGAACCAATATCGCCATAAATATCAAAACCACGCCAAATAGGAATATTGAGTCCAAAACCAAAAGAGTATCCCCAAAAAGTTCCATCTATCTGCGAATCATCGATTATACCATCTCTATTGTAGATGGCCTTAATCGTGTGGTTAGTATATCCCAACGAAAAATTAACAATTGGCGTATAGTTATAGCGCAAATTTAGCCCGTAAGCGTTATCATCCATAGTAATATCGTAAACATCCCCGGCCGCATTTTCTCGATCATTGTTTATGAAAGTATAACCCTTATAAAAGGCCTCCAGCGCAAAAGATCCTCTCTGTGCCCCCACCATAAAACCCACATCGTCTGCCGCTCCTCCGTTATCTATTTCACTCCCAGACATAATGTAAGCATAGTTTTGCTGCACTGCCAAATAAGGCACAAACCACGCCGCCAAAACAGAAGACGAACTGAAAAACAAAAAAATGGCACCCAAAAATAATGGCCTCATTTAGTTTTCCTCCTTAATGTCGACTCTATTCGGAAGTGCCGGCCCACTACTAGATCCCCCCTCTCCGTTACCACTAGAGGAACTTATCTCTGAATCATCATCTTGCTGTCGGCCACCGAAACATGTGATACTTCCGGCAGAGATATCCCAATTTTCCACGTTAAATACAATCTCTCGTACTCCCGGGAGCGAAGTCAAATCATGCCAAAGATACTCTATCTCTTTGGCCACGAAATCCTTCCCTGCCCCTTTTTGCAAAATTCCGGTAAAGTGTACACTTCGAGTTGAACTAGAATATTGTAATTGCGAAAGATCAACATTATGTCGCTGCAAAGTAGTTCGCACCATTTTGTTAACCTCTAACCGCGAATACTCTTTTTTTATCATAAAAATTTTCCAAACTTTTTAGCTACTTTAGTTCTAACGGCCACCATTTAATGCGGCAATTCTCTTCTCTAGCGGTGGATGAGTGGACATAATTTCGGCCCAACTCATCTGGTTTGAAATATTTAAGGCCGGTGCATGCCCACGTTGCCCAAGAACACTCTCATCTTGCGCATGGGCCTGGCGAATTTGAGGATAAGCGCGCTTAAGCGCATTCAATGCTTTTACCATACTATTCTTACTAACAAACTGAGCGCTTCCAGCATCTGCCCGATACTCTCTTGCGCGAGAAAACCATGCTACTATCGGATAGGCCAATATTCCAAAAACCGTCATTAGCATTTGACGTAAAAAATAGTGCGCTAATCCGCCCAATCCTCTTCCATTATCATCGTTGCGCCTAGTAGCGTTACTAATTATTTCTGCCACCACATAGGCAAAAAACATTACAAACGCATTAACTACTCCTTGAATAATCGTCATGGTAACCATATCACCATTAACAATGTGGGCAACTTCATGCCCGATAACACCATCTACCTCTTCGTTATCCATTCGCTCCAGCAACGCCGTGGAAAGTGCAACCAAGGAATCATCCTTGGATCTGCCGGTGGCAAAAGCGTTGACGTCATGAGATCGGAAAACTCCCACCTCTGGCATAGTGTTCATTCCTGCACGTTTTGCAATATTGTGCACTCGCAAAACAAGTGCACTCTGTGGGCCGGTGGGCGATAGGATTTCCACTCCATGAAATGTTTTTGCCATCCATTTGGAAAGCAGTAACGAAATAAACGCCCCTCCCATTCCCCAAAAAAGACAGATAGCAAATAGTTGAGGATATCCTCCTCCTAAGTAGTAGTATAAAATTTGATTAAGCCCAAAAACTTCGATTATCAAAGAGAGCACCGCCATTATGGCGATGTTAACAAGCAAACCTAAAAAGATTGTTCTAAACATAAACTTTACTCCTAATAAACTAATTTTTTGTTCTGGACAATATTTCTTTGACCGGAATATTATTCTGGGAATCATCCGCTGACAACTGAGAATAATCGGCCCTGGAATTGATATAGCGCCGAAGCTTGATTCGCGCCTCCTCATCAATCCCTAAAAATAAAATACCGATAGTAAAAGAGCGATCTCTATTTTGAGGCGACTTATTTCTAACTTGCCCCTTTAGCGCAAAAGACTTTTCCCCAGGTAATTTTATAGATATGTCTACATACTTATTCATCTTCCAAACTTTATATTCATTAAATAGTGTTACGCTTACCCCTCCCAAACTTATATCCTTTGCGTTAACCGTATCGTAAACATTTCCGCCTATAATATCTACTAAAATGGGGTTCATGGCATCTGGCGAAACACGGACAAATTTACGATCTTTGGCGCTTTTTTTGCGAAAAATTGAAAAAAACCAAGAAAACATAACTTCTATTCCTTCACACCCAGCGCCCGCTTAACCGCAGCAATTAACTTATCCTCAGAAAACGGTTTGTTAATAAACATTACATCAGACAATGTTTCAAAAAATTGGCGGGCCTCAGCAATAAATCCAGAAATAACTAAAATAGGAGTTTGCTTATTTATATTCTCTCTCTCTCTTAGTGCTACCACCAATCCCCCACCGGTCATGATCGGCATACGATGATCTGTACAAATGAGGTCAAATTTTTCTCTCTCCGCCTGCTGATAGGCATCCAAACCATTACCCGCGGAATTAATAATGCACTCTAAATTAGCAGAAAGCATCTCTTTGATTATTTCTACAATTTCTGGCTCATCATCTACAACTAAAATTTTATACATAGACAATCTCTGATAGTGGTTTAAGTTCACACCAAAATACCTTCTACATGGTAGCATATTTTTGAATTGGTATACATTTTTTAATTATTGTTTGTGAAAAAAAGCTATCCATTGTAACCTTATTGCTAGAAGCAGAATATTTAGTTTATGTAAAGGATTCACTGGGATGGATAATAAAATACTGGATAATAAAAGCATTCTTATTATCGATGATGATGAGTCATTTAATCAGTTTTTAACCTTAGTCTTGAAAAAAATTGGAAATTTTCAAATAGATGCTGAAACGGATCCTCAAGTAGGTTTTAATAAAATACTTTTTTATAAACCCGACTTAATTATTCTGGATATCGTAATGCCTGGCAGTGATGGCATAAACGTCGGTAAGGCAATAGACATAATTCACGACAAAGGCATTCCAACTATATTTATCTCCGCCGATCGCTCCTACGAAAAACAGATTAAACCAAAACATTTCCAAAATGTTGTAACTTTTTTGCCAAAGCCAATCAAAAAAGAAGTTTTAGAAAAAACAATAGTTGATGTTTTCACTCGCGCATTAGAAAAAAAACGTACTCCTTCAGAGAGTCAACGATATGTTACTTATTCTCGTCCACTCCCGCTTGTAATCATTGCCCTTTTGCATATTTTTGAACCCCTTTCCAAAATCTTATATTTTAAGGCCTCTACTGAGTTTCCATTTTCGATAGTTTTTAACAACATTTTGGCCATTGATAATCCTAAAAGTTTTTTTGAATTTTGGTTACTCTTTCCATTAGCTGGTGCGGCATTACTCAGCGTTAGACAATGGGCCTACATCTTTTTCTTACTAGTCCAGGCCTATGCCATCTTTTTACATCTGACCTATAAGGCATTTACCTGGCCATATATTAGTCAATCTCCTTTGGTCTCTTCATCTCTTTTGTTGGCCGCGAATGTTTTGTTAATCATCTATTTTTTAATACCAGCAGTGCGTCGCCCCTTTTTCAACCGCCGCCTACGCTGGTGGGAAACTGCCCCGCGCTTTGATATTAATATTCCCTGCACTATCGCCCGCGCCAGCGGCCAACTAGTAGATTGTCGCTTAGTTAATCTCTCCAAAACTGGCGCCTTCATTCGTCCGCCTATTGAACTATCAATGTTTGAAAGTATTTCTATAAAATTTTCTTTTTATAATTTGACCTTTGCCTTACGTGCTAGAGTGGTCAACAAACATACTGTCGAAGATTTTAGTGGTTACGGTGTAAAATTTAAATTTGTACAATTCGGTAGTAAATGGAACATGTCTAAACTAATTCGGGCCTTGCGAGTGTTGCACGGCCAATGAGAAAAACTATTCGGTAAGTCGTCTTACTTTAGCAATAAGATCTTTAGGGTTAATCGGTTTTTCAACAAAGTCCTGCACCGGTAACCAGGAATCATCGCGATCCTTATTGGAAAAAGTTCCGGCATAAGATCCCTTTGCGTTAACCGCTGATAGCATCAGAATAGGAATTTTGCTAGTGCGAGCATCTTCTTTAATTGCTCTGGCCATTTCAAAACCGGCACCTTCATTTTCTGGAAACATAACATCCAAAATAATTAAATCCGGTGCAAAATTTAAAATATTATTTACAACATTTTCCTCATCGTACTGGGCCGCAATTTTATGGCCAACACTCTCTAATGCAATAGTCATTGATTCAACAATATTTCTATCATCATCAACAATATAGATTTTTTTCATGTTGTGTCCCCTACCAATAAGTGTTTTAATTTTACAGCTAATATACTACATTACTTATGCGCTAAAATGCAAAGAACAATTCTCACTGAAAATGGCCGATCTTTTTGGTTGGCCTTTTACCCAAAGGGAGCAAAGTCATTCCATGAACAAAGACATTATTGCCATCGTTGGGGCCGGAACTGGTGGCCATGCCATTATTGAAACCCTTTTAAAAATACCCAGTGCTGAAATTCGTTATGTATACGACATTAATCAAAATGCTAGCGGCATTTTACTGGCCCAAAAGCATAATATCCCCTGTTTTTTTGATTCCGAATATTCGCAGATTGCTCATAACGACTCCATCGATGTAATTTTCGAAGTTACAGGGAACAAAGAAATTTTAGCCTACTTGAAAACAATTCGCTCCGAAAAAACCAACCTAATTGCGGCCTCCAGTACTAAAATTATTTTTCACCTTTTAGAAACACAAGGCCATATCACTGAAAAACTCGAGGAGTATAAAAATGATTTGGAAAAAATGATTGCCTCTCGCACCGATGAATTGGCCAAAACCAATAAAAACCTAGTGGTAAAATGCCAAGAGTTTGAGCAACTCAACGAGAAACTTCAACAGATTAACAACGAAAAAACTAAATATCTACTGCAGGCAACCCACCAACTAAAGGCCCCTTTTGCGGCCATTCAAAGTTATACCGATTTAATTATCGAGGGATTTACGGGAGAGATTTCTGATAAAACAATGGATGTAGTAAAAAAAATAAAAACCCGCTGTGAATTGCTCTCCTCTTCCATCAAAGAGATGTTAGAGTTGGCCAATCTAAAATCCTATGTAACTGATAATGTAAAAATTGAGAAGGTCAATATTAAGCAAGTTGTCGATAAAATTATCGAGCAGCATCAGGCCACCGCTGGCAGTCACAATATAAAAATAGAAAAACACTATCCTGCCCAAGAGCTCTTTGTTTATGGCAATAGTGGCCAAACAGAAATAGCGCTCTCCATACTGGTAGATAATGCAATCAACTATTCTTTTGATGATGGGGCCATCGAAGTAAATGTCATCACAGAACAGCAAAATGTAATTGTTGAAGTAAAAGATTTCGGGATTGGAATTCCTTCGCAAAATTTAGAGAAAATTTTTAAAGAATATTTCCGCTGCAACAACGCCGTCAAAAAAAATGAAAACGGTAGTGGACTTGGCCTGGCGATCGTTGCAGAGATAGCTGCCATTAACAACTATACCATCCAAGTTGCCAGCGAAGAAAATAGAGGTTCAAGCTTTTTTATTAGTATGCCGCTAGTATAATTTTTTTCATCTTCTCTTATGATAAACTCCCGGCATAACAAAATCAAAAAGGTCATGGTATGCCGATAGATTATCCATCTTACTAACAAAGAGATATCCTCCATCTATTAATGCTTTGTGCACTGAGGTAATAACATAATCGGCCATTCTCTTATCAAAATACATTAAAACATTACGTAAAAAAACAATGTGAAAGGGCGACTTAAAAGGATACTGTTCGCTTCTTAAATTGAACAATCTAAAGGTAATATTCTTTTTTATCTCCTCACGTACTGCATATCTACCGTCAGTCTGTTTATTAAAATAATCGGGTAAACTACTTTCAGGAAAATAAATCAGTCGATCCATCTCATATATTCCGGCCTTAGCATATTCTAATACCTGCCCAGAAATATCTGTGGCCAAAACTCCGGCAACCCATCTGTGTGCATAGTCTGCAAAAAAATCTTTGGCCACAATCTCGATAGAATATGGCTCCTCCCCTGTCGAACAGGCAGCAGACCAAATCCTAATATCATTGCTTCGACGATTGGCCAGTTTAATAATAATATCTGGCAATAACTCTTGGCGCAAAAAATCAAAATGCTCTCGCTCTCTGAAAAAATAAGAATAGCTAGTCACTACTCTATCTGCAATCCGTAATAAAATGCCGCTCTCTGGTTTATCATTGGCCAACAAAAAAAGCTCTTTTACCTCATTACATCCGTACTCTAAAAGCAACGGACGCAAACGATCCTCCGCACTTCGCACATCATCTTTTAACATTTTGATGCCAAAATAGTGCAAGATAAGATCTTCAGTAGAATAAAACAGCGGATTTTTTTTATCAATCATAAGTGCCAACGCTCCACTTTAACCAACACTATTTATCATTACTGCTATTGTTGTTATTTTTCTCCTCAAATAAAATCGGATATGCCGTTTTTAAATAGCGCAAAGATATTATATCGAAGATAACATCTTCCTTCCGATTAGAAATATCATTCCCATGATTATAATCATATTTCACATCTTCCTTACTCCCACTTGCAACATTCTCCGGGGCAGGCGGGGCAAGTGGTTCGTTGTAATTTAATTTAAACTCTCCATCTTGATTACCAGCGGAGGGATTGGCGATAGCTGTACTCAAGTTCTCAACGGCCGCAGAAGTAGAAGGTATCACTTCTTTGCGCTCTTGCTCCGATGGTGCTCCCGTACCATTTAATAATTCCGCTTGCAAAGCAGAAGAGAGTCGACGATATGCACTCTTGGCATTTGACACTAACCCACTCATCGCTTGTCGTTCTAGTTGATCGAAGTCGTGGCCCTTCTTGCCCTGCTTGGCCAATTTATCATTGACCTTTTTCTCTAATTTTTTGCGAAGAGCATCCAACTTCACCGCCTTTGCGGCCAGTTGAGATGATCCGTTTAAAGTGCTGGCCACACCATTACCATTAAAAAGAGCAGTCCCGGCCCCGCCTAATTGTTCAACGGCCGAGGCCACCTCTGCTGGCATAGCAGTGGGAAAAGAGATTTGAGACATCTCGGAGACTTTGCAAGAATTATTTATCTTACAATCACAATTGGCATCCAATTGCAGATTTGCCGCCGCCCCGGTATAACAGTTGGCAGCTGCAGTAGTCTGCAACAATTTACCATCTTTTTTAGTAATCATTGAAACAACCTGTGGATCTGAACGCGCTCCGGCCACGACCACCGCTTCAATTTGTCCAGAGACTCTCTCTTTCAGATATTTGTATTGCTCGGCCCGCTGCTTCATCATGGCCGCCGCCTCTTCCATTTTTGAAGAGACCGTCGTGGCCAGTAAGGCCGTAGCACCAAAAAGGGCCGCCCGAGTATAAGCACTTTGCAAAAGTTTTTGACTAACCCCAGTTGCCTTAAGAAGTTGTTCCCCAAAAAAGTACAAGGCCCCGGAACCTAGCAACCCCAGACCTACTCCCATCATCGGCCCGCTCATTTTAAAAGCATAAGCGGAAGAAAAAAACAGTGAAGATAGTTTGGAAAAAAAACTCTCTTCAGGAGAGATCTGGCCACTGCTGGCCACACAAGTAGAAGTCATGCCAAACATTTCTAAAGCCTCTAAAAGCGCCACCGCCGTCGCCGCTCCAAATCCCATCGCCGCATACTTAGCATAAGTGGCCCGTTTTTCTAACGATTCTGCCGCTTCCCTCGTCTGTTTTTCTGCTGCTTCAAAGGCGGCCTTCTGGCGATCTTGATCCTGCCCTTCAAAATATTTCATCTCTAAATCAGAGGCCCCTTCATAATCACTAAAGGCAAACACCTCCATTCCAATATATAAAACTGCTGCCGCAACATATATCCATACAGACTTGGGACTACGACAATAAACCAGATAAGTCGTTCCCACAAAAGCGGCCGCAAATAAAGTTAAAGATAACATTTGCAGACCCGATTTTTCTAACTCTTCACCCTCTTTGGTTTTCGACTCCCCAGGATGAGAAAAGTCCTCTGTTACCAAAGTACCAGAAGAAGTAGTAGTCTCTTCGGCCACCAGTAATGTATTTCCAAGCAGGGTAAAAATAAGTAGCAAATGAATAAAGGCCTTCAAGAAAGTCTCCTCTTTTTAAAATTGCAAATCTATCTGTATAATAAAACGATAGTGACTTCTTTTCGACATAATCTAGCTATACCTTAGAAATCACATCTGAATTTGATTAAAAGAGAGATAGTCCACTGTCAAGAAATGTGGGCAGTAGCACGGGCCCAGTGGACACGGCCACCGCTACCAGGGTCAGATCCACTCCTGAGTAAATCCTTGTTGTAGCTGCGGAGTAGTATCATTTACTGGCATGATCGTAGGTGGTAAGTCCGATCCAGTGGGACCCTCTCCATCTCCTTCTTCTTCGTCTTTATCATCCTCATCCCCTTCTTCGTCATCTTCGTCTTCATCATCTTTTTTACCTTTATCTTCCTCACCCTCTCCTTCTACCTCCGGGGCCTTAAACTCTGGCCAATAAGGCGGTAAATCGGGAAATAAAGCACGCAAAGAGTCCAACACTTTTTCAAATTCGTCTAATTTATCATCTCCTCCTAGTGCTGATAGATTATCCAACGAGGCAAAACAAGCTGCTGCTGCCCCGATAACCTCAGATGAAAAACAAGGGCGCAATTCATCTAACTTCTTCTTAGTATATGCCACAAATCCAGTAACTCTTTTTTTATAATCTTGCTCTCTCTGGCCAAATGTTTTTTTCGTCAATGCTTTATCGCTTACAAATTTTTCTAAATCAGAACCAGCAGTCTGTAACTTATCCATCACGGCGCCAAACAACTCTATAAATTTTTCACGCCCATCTTTTTTCTCACCTTTATCTCCAGCCGTTTTGCCATCATCCTCTTCTGCTTTTATCGTTAACAGCTTAGTCCAAATGTACTGATCGATGCTATTAACTTGTAGCATTTTATTGTTTGGCACATTTTTTCCCAATTTACCTAATTCAGAAAATAAGGCTTCAATGCCAGCATCTTCCAAATGTTTTCTGTCGCGATCTCGCGCATAGTTTAAGAACATCTCTACATTACGAGATTTTTCTGAAGTTAATATTTCTTTCAATTTATTCAACAACTTCTCATTCTCCACAAGTTCCAGGAATCCCGCCAAACTACTGGCCAACTTTAAAACCGACAAATCAGCACGTGCTTGCATTAATTGCTCAAACTCTGCCTCCTCTAACGAAAAGATCTCCTTTAATTTTTCATTTACATTATCGCAAGGAGAAGAATCAACTTGCTCCGTTTCTGCTCCATGAGGAATTGGGGCAATAAAACCTTCCTCTTTCTTGTCAGAAGTTACAGCACCTTCCTCCTTCTTAGTTTCTCCTTTTTCTGGAACGCTTTCCTTCGGTTTTTCTTCCCCTGCAGGAGCAATAATCGCTGATGATTCCGGGACCAAAAGTTGCTGCTCTTTTTCAAACATGGGCCCCCATCTTTTATGCTGTCGCTTTGGATCAACAACCATCCAAGCATCTTCTGGTTGCTCCGGTCCAACTTTAATAGTTGATTTGTGTGAAGGCATCATCTGCAATTGCTGAGTAGTAGTGCTAGGTAATAGTTGTTGTTGCTGCGGCGGAGCAACTAAAGACGGCGGTTGCACCTCGGCACCTGGAGCTTTTTGTGGAATCTGCTGCGGCAAAGGCAGGGGCATTGAGATAGGTGCCGCCGGCTGGCCCTGAACTGGCATTGGCACATACATAGGCGTTAGTGGCTGAGGTCCCTGAACATTTCCAATATTGTCGCTTCCCACCTTATTGTTACTTCCCACTTCCCCACTATTTTCCCCGGTATTTACCCCTTGCATAACTCCGTTATTGATTATCGTTATCGTATCACCAAATGCCCACACTTCAGAATATGAAGCTATTAATAAAAAAAATACTATCTTGGTAGTACGCCAAATAAGAGCTCTTATAGACAAGGCCATCATAACAAACATCCTTGAAGAATATTAATCTTGCACATCCCCAACTACATCGGACAACTTCTCGGTCTAAACTGCTTTTTTCTTGAGGTCGCTATGTCTTTCCAGGGGATTATCCATTAAATTGAAGGGGGTTTTATCAAATTTGAGGGCATAAAAAACACCTTTGTCATTTTTTTCAGCGCGCACAACCACACCCTCAAAGCGAATAGTTTCATGCGAAGAATCACCAATTGTTCCTCGTACCATCTGATCTTCTTGAAAAATAATTTTATTTTTAAACATCAAATCAATAATCAACATACCATGTTCGTTATAGTTGATTGTTTCAAATTTTAAAATAGAATCATCGCTATGCACATACACTGGAATTGATCCCGTATAACGAACGGATCTACGAGAACTAATTCCGCTTTCATCTTTCAGATAGACATGAAAGGCCTTTTTCTGCTTAGTAACACTATAGACTTTTCTTTCCGGTAGCTCTATGGCCGTAAGCTTATTGTTAAAAACACAACCAGTATCAATATTCATCCTCCGCTCAGTTATTTCCACTTCGTTTGCCGGAGTATGGCCATGAACTATCAACTTTTCCCAACGATAATCGCTATAAAAAAAATCTTCTCGAATCCACAAGAGTGTATCTGAGTCTTCATCACTAATCATCTCGATAGACAAATCGGGCACTCCCGCATGAACAAAAAAATATTTTTCCGTCTGATGAAATTTTCGCAATGAAGAATAAAAGGCCAAATGTTCTTTGGGAATGACATAATGATCTGTGTTGTCGATTTTATAACTGGCCAGTGTAGCACCACCGCCGTTATAAATAAACATTCCGGCCTCAGCGCTAGTGGGATCTTTTAAAAAATCTAAAAGCATTTTCTCATGATTGCCCATAAGCGGAACCACTTCATATCTTTTCTGCAAATCCAAAATAGTATCAATTACCTCTTTAGAAGCAGGGCCTCGATCGATGTAATCACCTAAAAAAACTACCAACGATTTCTTATCCAGTGGCAGTTTGTTTAAAAGTAATTTCAACTCTGTGGCACAACCATGAATATCACTAATGACAAAAATAGAACTGTAATTATCTTTTTCCATACTAAAACCAATCGGCAGAATATGGCCAAAAACTTAAAATATTTCACCATTCCTGACAAAAATGACGGCCAGCATAAGATTAATCTTTATGTGCCGCCTTTTTTGTATATAATTAGGCATTAATTATGGAAAAAAATTGGTTAATCCGAACACGCGAAAATCAAATTACTGGCCCTCTGCAAAAAAATGAGGTGATAAAACTAGTAACTGATGGTTTTTTAGCGGAAGACGATGAAGTTTGTGCAGGCAACGGCCTGTGGATTTTTATTAGAGAAAAGGAACTACTAGATCTCTATCTTTTTGGCGAAATGGAACCTCCATTTAATCCTGTTTCTGAGGCCCCTTCTGTTGTAACCCCCGAACAATACACTCCTCTGGTGGTCAAAAAAAAGAAGAAGATAAAAAAACCTAAGGATGAAGATCTTCTATCTCCCCTACAAAAAGAAGCTAATGGGCCATCAGAAAACTCCAAATTAATAATAAATCTCCCTTCCGCGGAAATATTAAAAATGCGGAAAGAAGCGGATGAAATTTTTGCATATATTCTTGACGAAAATCTTCGAGAAACTTATATAGAGACTTATATAAGAAATAGGACGAAATCGTCATAGATGATGACCGACAAAGCTACTCGGCCATATTCAACTATTGTTTTGACACAGTGTGGTTTTGTTCCTAAAATTGACTTATCCAGTTGTTACTACTATTGAATGGGAGCATTAATGTCAGATAATTACTACACGCTCAAAAGAGTGTGTGAAATATACCAGACTGATAATATCAAACAAAGAATAACCGACCTTGAGACTTCCTCAACTATCCCAGCGGCCGAGCGCTTTCGTAGCGGGGCCATCTTTCAAAAAGGGTGGAAAAGTGAAGATCTTTCTCTAATAGGTAAACAAGTAGGTTTTTTCAATGAAATTCCTCGCCCAATAGCAATGGCCATTTTTACCACCAAAGGTGGCGTATTAAAGAGCACCCTGGCATTAAATTTGGCCCGTATCTCGGCACTTCATGGACTAAAAACATGTGTTGTTGGTTTGGATATTCAGGGCGATATCACCACCGCATTGGGACATGAAACTAGCGAAGATGATACCAAGGATATGCGCGAAATAATTTCTAAACTCAACTTGATTAAAGGACTTCCTGATCTATTTAACGGCCAAGGTCGACTACATGATCTAATTGTTCCAACAGATCTGCCTGAACTTTTTTTAATCCCAGAAACTCCTGAGTTGGTGGCAATGAATGACCACTTAAGCAATATCCATCGTCGAGAATATTGGTTAGCAGAAAAAGTTATTACTCCGCTAAAGGAGATTTTTGATGTTATAATTATGGACTGTTCACCTAATTGGAATAAGTTGACCACTAATGCACTAGTGGCCTGTGACGTACTACTCTCCCCTCTTGAGTGTAAAATAAATAACTTTCGAAATTTCAAAATCTTTGACCATTTCTTAAAAGAGTTCAAACAAGATATGGGACTTAATTTTAAAAATATTTTTATCCCTACTCGCTTTTGTCACAATAAGAAACTGAGCATGGAAATTCGCGATTGGTATCAAAAAAATGTTCAGGGCTGTACAAGCAGTGGTATTCGCGAAAGTGTACAAGGAGAAGAGGCCACGGCCATGCATAAGTCTGTTTTAGAACATGCTCCTACCTCCACCGTTTCTGAGGATGTACGCAATCTAATGATCGAAGTAGTAAACCGTTTGCAAAATATGCAGCGTGATGAATCTGATTTTGTTCCGGCCAGAAGAGCTGTTAATAAATTTACTAATCGCAGCTGCATTAACAGCTTACACTCTTTCATATAAGGTTCTTATGGCACTCAGCTTAGACAAACTCACTACTCCTAAAAAACTATCTCCTTCCAAGCACACCCTGCAAAAAGATAAAGTTTTACGCCCCTGGGAAACTTTTGATCAATTAGGTAATCAAACCCGTACAGTTGCCGCCAAAGAGGCAGTTTTAAAAGCACAAAAAATTGTTCTAAAAAATAATGCCATGGTAGAAGAAATCAAGCGCAAGTATCAAAATAGCAATCTATGTAGCAATCTATCTTCAGAACTAAATATAAAAAAAGATTTAGAGAAAGAAGTAAGAAACGAGTCCTCCTCTCTCCCTATAATGGCAGAGAGTGATTCAATAGAAGCAATTACGGAAGTTATCTGCTTACCGAAAGTCGACTATGTTAACAATCTTCGTGATCTGGATAAAATAAAAAGAAGTTTACCATCACTAGAGCAACACACTACTTTGTAAAATCGATCTGGCCATAATTTCCATCCTGAATATTCCGCACATTAATCTCTAAGCGATCTTTTTCTTCACTTAGTTTTTGTCCGGCCCAATATAGTAATGTCGGAGCAAAATGGCCGCTATTATCTAATGTTTTGGCAATAACAACATCTGCACTCACCACGCGATGGCCAACTAAAAGTCCATCTCTTTTACCCGTTGGCCAACGATACTTTTCATCATTGAAGGTTGCATAGATAAGCTCAGCACTCGCAATCTTAAGCGCAGACTCTGGATTGAAATTAAAATCATATTCTCGTCCAAGCAGTAAAAAAGCATTTGAAAGAAATTTTTTAACACTACTGCTGCCCATATTTTGGGGACGAATAACTAATAAATCATCGGCCCTCCAAAGCTGCGCCACTTGAGGAGTCATCTGCACTACTCCACCTCGAGTAGCTGTTAGCAATGTGGCCCCTTTGCTAATTTCTATTTGTTGAGCGAGAGTAATTTTATCCCAAAGGCCTTGAGCTTTAAGTTCTTTTTCACTACCTGTCCATAAAAAAACATCTCCCCAGTTGCCAGGAATCACATCATCAATTAGACGATGGCCACCACGTGTCACCAAAATATCCAGCGGCATCAATCTATTGGTTATGTAGGCAGTCTCTTGAGGAGATAGGGATTGAAGTTTACCCTGCGTCCGCGAATTATTATCCAAAAAATTATCTAAAACTCGCAGATAATCAACTCCTGGGCCATCTCGTAATTTGAGTAAACGATCGCGAACTACTTCTCCTAAAGATTCAAACTGTGTAAAAAGCAAAATAAAATATCCGGCATCACGATTTTGGCCATAAAAATAATTTTTCTCAATCAGTGCATTGAAGTAGTGATTGTCTCGATCTAACACCACTTTCTTCGCAACTTCCCAATCACTTTGTGTCTTAAAAAACTCAATGGCCCTTGCTACTTTGTCAAAATTAGTAAGATCATTAAATTCATCACTGATTTCTCGCAAGTAGTGTGGATAAGCTTGATTATCAAAATTAGGAACTTTTCCTAAGCGCTTTAGCTGTTGATATTTTTGAATGATAAAAATGTAATTATCATAAAGAGTCAAAGCAGCGGCCAAGGACATTTTTATATTCTTAATGTAGTTTTGGCCGGCCAAGTCATGGCGATTTATTTTTAATACAATTTCCTTATCTCTATCAATTTTTTTATTCCAATATTGTCCTTCGCCATCTTGTTCTTCTGATTCTTCGTAAACAGTTGGGCCCTCGGTTATAATTTGCAATTCGACATCTTTGTTTACTATCCAACGATACTCATCAATAATATCGTAATAAGCATCTCGCAATTTTTTATATGAACCAATTCCCACCTGCTGTAATTGGGCCAAATTGGTTTTAACATCTCCATTTTCTTTTTCAATTTGATCAAAAAGTTTCCAAGCACGTTGCCGCCAAACGAAAGTCTCTTCCATCAACTCCTGAAATTGAATAATATGCTCTGGAAGATTGTAATTAGTGTCAATTAAATCATAGTCGCTAACATTTGGTGATGAGGCAATCGAACGCTCTATTTTGACTCGTCGGCTACTTTTGGCAACTTTCTCATTATGCGAACAAGAAAAAGCAACTACTGCCAATAGCACTACTGAAAGTATAAATATTCCAATTTTCATAATAACTACTCCGCCTATCACTATCGTCATAACAATAATAATACTTAATAGTTGCTACTCGATTGTGAATTGACCGCGAATTGACCGGATTGCCGCTTGATAGTTGCCGATAACGTTATGTGAAGCAATTTTAAAATATACCTAACTGTTTTGCTTTTTCGTTAAGGAATTAAGATATCTGCAAGAGTAACTGGGGCCTTTTTATCATCTATATTGATCACAAAAAGAACTCCTCTGATTTTAACTTCATTAGCGTAGATCGGAGATAGGCCCATTGCTACCATTAATTTATCTAAAAGCAGCCGCTGATCCTTGTAGCTATTAGAGGGATATTTCCCTTCGCGAGAAGCAATACATCCTGAAGTCATCACAAAGGGATAATGCGTAGTCTCCGGATCATTGTTAATCCTGCCAGTGCCATGAATCCGAAAGAGAGATCTCCCCACATCGCGAGAGATAACTGACTGACGCCACCACTCCTTTTGGGCCATAGAAGAAGTTAGGACTTTTTTTAATTCACTCTCATCTGGACTGGCCGGAATATGATTTAAAATCAAACGTCGATACTTGCCAAAAATAAGTTGCTCATCGGCTGATGGCATAACTCCATCAATAGTATAAACTCCGGCGGGAGTGTTGCCATTTTCTCGATTAAAAGGAAGTCCTCGCCAACTTGAACCTAGCGCTGGCTGCATCCATAACTCATCAATCTCTTCACTAACATAAACTGGACGATCTTGATGATCTTTGGCAATTTTCAAACATGGATAATGACGATCGTGGCGACAGAACATAAAAAGCCTAATGCCGTCTATGTAACGTCCATCCATAAAATCATCAAATGGTGGCGTATTTAAAAACATCTCCGAAAGAAGCTCTTTGGATATTATCTCTTTGGAGACTACTATTTTCGTATAGTCTTCGCATAGTTCACTATTGTGCAGACGCAGAGATTCATAGAGTTCTTCTCCCCCTGGCCTTGCAGCAAAAAGCTCTTCCTCATTTAACAGAAGATAAATGGCCCGCACAGAAATAGTTTTGTCTTCAATATTTTTTATAACCTCTGCAAACAGTGTCGTTAGATCATAGGACTCTGATCTCGTGCGCTCTGCTGCTAAGCGAATTCTCTCCTCCAGCGGTAAGGCCCAGCTAGATATGATGGCAAACAACTGCTGTTTCATTAACGGATTGGCCAATTCCTCGCCCTGAAAATTAGAACTTGAGTTGTTATAGTAATCTAGTAGTGCATCTACAAAAATTTTCGCGTCTGTAATTTGCGACAAGGAAAATTTACCGGTACGGTTGTATTCAGCAATGATGCGTAAATTTTTAAAATATAATTTTTCTTGTTCTACTTCGCCAGCGAAGGACAAGGAAAAATTAATGACTAATGCAAAACAAATCAGTGCTTTTATCGACATGGCGATTCTCTCTGGAGTGTATGCCCACTAAGTATTATAAATTTGAATGATGATATTTTAGCTTAGTGGGCAATGAGAGGCAAGCGCATAAAAGTTGTCTCATTTCGTCCGAGATTGAATCTCTTCTAAATCTTTATCCAAGGCCATCAAAAATTAAGTGGGGGAAAACAACATGGAGATTTGCTTAAAAGGCGCTACAAAAACGTGAAAAATTCCTAAGTAACCGAAACACCTCTGAACATGCCCATAATTTTGGGCAGTTTATTAGCTGATATAAGTAGTCGGCCCAGCGAGTTGTTTGAGTGTAAGTGTTGAATATGAGATTAATTTTCATCAATGTGTCAGAATATAAAAAAAGGGGAGAAAATAGTGGAGTACAATGTTAAGCAGACAATAAAAAAATATAATTTGGAAGGTCAGGTGTATGAAAGTTAGTTTTTGTAATAAGTCACATTTTAATTATTATCTACTATTGCTAGTTATTTTTGTGTTGCTCTCGTCATGTCTTAAGATGGACAGGATCGTTGTTGAAGGGGGCGATAAAAATGGATCTGGCCCAACTGTTGTTAATACTCCTGTCTATTGCGAGACTGGTGTATGTCCCGATGATAATGCGGATTTTCCAGTAAATATCGACGTTAACATGGCCGGTGTTGTACTTGTAGATGAAGATTTTAACGATATGAATTATGGCGCCCCACTGTCGTACTATACAGGAATTGCATATGATGAACCAATTATTTACCATAGTGAGAATACCGGTTACAGCATTCAGTTCAGTCATAGCACAGCGCTAGCTGGCATTGGAACCTTGCTTGATCTTTCAAATTATTTGGGCGATGGCGTTTATTTTAGATATTTTGTCAATTACCCAGAGGATTATTATTTCCCTGGAGACATGGGAATGTTTGATAATCTAAAAATGCTCAAAATCTCTGGATCATCCGGGGACATTGAATTTATATACAAGGATAGTTCAAGCGGTGGCCCAAAATCATTGCAACTGTACTGGATCAATAATAGTGGTGTTGCCACAGGGGGCACTGGAGCTGCTTCTGTCTCGCTTGGAAAAACTCTTTCAAAAGGGGAGTGGCATAAAATTGAAATTTATATAAAAATAGCAACTCCATCTATCGTCCATGTTCAAGTTGATGACTACGATGTGTATAAAAATAATGATGCAGATATAAGACTCCCTTCTTCTGGATATGGTGATGCAGAACAGTTTATGTCTGTTCGTGCCAGCAATAGTGGGATACCTCCTGAAGGACATGGAAATTGGTTTCACGACGATATCACCATAATCTATAATGGAGGTGATTTGTGTGATACTGGGCCTGCGCTTACTGATAGTAATTAGTTTGTGAAAAGGAGAGGAGGAAATTGTGGTGAAAAAATCAAATAGTACATTTATATTTGAGTTTCATGCTTTTTTGCTTAGCGCTTTCTTTTTTCCGTTGCTCTCGTCATGTATTTCACATGAAAAAATCTCTATCGCTGGAAATGGAAATAATATTCCTTTCAAATCACCTTCTCCGACACCAGAAACGGTTTCAATCCATAATGCTGAATATACCTCCTCCAAAAAAATATTTTCTGAAAATTTTGAAGAGGGGTTAAGTAAGTTGACTACATTTGGTGATGTTTCAACTGTTCCGGAGATCGGAATTGGAGGATCGTTTTGTCTAAAGGCAAATTACGGTACAAACAAACTTCTTGGTTCCATTATTGATCTTGGTTCAAAGGCCCCAACAAATGAGTTTTATGTCCGTTTTTATATCAAAATTGATCCTGCTTATAATGCCCCATATCTGGGGTTTAAGTGGATGCGGTTAAAGCATGGCAATGTTGAGGGTGATGGCATTCAAACAGAATTTTATTTAAACTCCGAGACCTGGTACTCTACTGGACATTCATATGAAACTGATCAGGGTGGACTTGATTCTCCGGATACTAATTTTTCGTGGTATCCAACTTTTAAAGATGGCCAGTGGCACAAAGTGGAGGTGTATGGAAAGTACAATACTTCGGGATTGGCAAATGGAGTCTGCATAATAAAGTTTGATGACATCTTGCACCTCAACAGTAAATCATACAAGTGGCGTAGTACGATGTGGGAGTCGGATATTTTTAGGCGGTTTTATATTCCTTCCAATGCAGGAGATGGCGTTCACATGGCACAGGCAGGAGATATAATCTACATTGACGATATTGAAATTTGGGATGGAACGCCACACCGGTTGATGTACGAAAACTTTGACACTCAAACTATTAGTCCGAATCTTAGTGTTTATGGTGAGTGGGATTCAAGTATTCAGGGAAATATCTTACAAGTTCCACCACAATATAACCTTGATCAAGCTGGTAAAAACGGGCAAGGCTTTGCTTTTTCCTCAGGAACAGTAAATAAGGTTTGGATCTCATGGGACAAAGGACTGCCAAATCCATGGCCCTCTGATGAAATGTATTTCTCTTTTTGGATGAGATATCCAACATTTACAAGTACCGATTCTATGGAGAATTTAAAAATATTTTACCCACATTGGAATGGAGTGGATAGTTATGTCCATTATTCCATGAGCGATAAAGACACCATATATTACTCGGCAAAGGGTAATGGGGCAATGATCTCTATAAGCAATTGGTTATCATGTCCAAATCAGACGGATGGGAACTGGCATCATTACGAATTCTACGTTAAGTTTTCAAACGCAATAAGCAGATTTTGGTATGATGGCGAGTTAAAGATAGATCATTTCTATGGCCCAAACGTATGGTTGCCTAATACGATGTCATATATTGCTGCACCATCAATTGATGCGGAAGAGTCGGGAGTCTTTTCTCGTCAAATTGACGATTGGGAAGTTTGGGACGTAGTACCTAATTAATAAATATTTGAATCAAGTCAAATCAAAATGGTCTGTTAACTACGACAAATTGCGATAAATCTCTAAACCTGCATTTTGCTCATTTAGGACGTGGCCTTAGTGGGCAATGAGAGGCAAGCGCATAAAAGTTGTCTCATTTCGTCCGAGATTGAATCTCTTCTAAATCTTTATCCAAGGCTTCATCATCTTTTGATTGTTTCTCAATAGATAATTCTAGATTGGTCAATAAATTCCCCAAGGTTTTGTAATATTGCAAATCGGCCATTGCCTGATCTATTTTTTTATTACGATCACCTTGTTTGGCCAACTCCTCCACATATTCTTTGAATTTCTCTCCCATAATGGTAGTTTCGTGGGCCACTGGCAACTCATTCTCATTTAGTTGAAGATAGAGTGCTAGCAGCAGTCCAAATTGCTCATCGCTAAGCTTGGCCACCTGTTTATGGGCCTTTACTGCCATTTCAAAACGATTTTGCAAGAAGGGAATAACCGACTTGCCAATTAACAGTCTCTTTTCAATCCACGCCAACTCTTCTTTTTTCTGATCTTGAGAGAATTTCTTTCCCTCGTAAAAGAATGCCAATTCTGTCTCCATTAAATTTCTAACATCTTTTGCTTGAAGCGCTTCCTTTTCCTGGCCATTTTTCATCTTGGCAATACTTTCTTTTATTGCCTGCCGAATTACTGAAAATGCTTGGGCCAACTTATTAGTCTTGATCTCATCTCGTCTAACTTCAAGCAAATGTTTTTGATCAACTAAGTATTCTCCTAAACATTGTTGCATACTCAGAAATTTTTCATCATCTCCTGATTGCATGGTTAAAAGCATTGTTAATGTCATATCAACGCCCGAGGAAAAAACAATCTTTTGAATATGTCCCTCGACAACTTGAACCTCTTTTATCTCTCCTAGTTTTTTGAAAATCGATTCTTCTCCTTTGCCACTATCCTCATTTTCGATATACTCCGCAAGAAGTTTGATAATCTCTCCGCCCTTTCTACCTCCCACTTCTTGCTTCGCGCTGACTCCAGAATCAGAAGATCCTGGCGCGACTAATCTTCTTTGAATTTCAAATAACAATGTTCCTATTGCAGAATTATCACCAACTCCTGCCAAAGTGCTATTTATACTTTTAGCACAACGAACTCGTCGATCTTTTTTCAAAACAGCATTGTGCTCCTCGTATGTCCACGCAGGATTATAGACTAATGGCGGATCTGTTTTTTCCATTTCTTCATACAGTTCACTGGCCTTACCCAACATATCTTTAAAAACTATTGATGAATAAAAGCGATGTGCAGAGGATGGTGTCGAAGCAATCTTTTGCATTAATAATTTGCTCTCACCAAGTGACACCTTGGGAAGATTGAGTTTTTCCTCAATATCTAAACGACGCTGTATGCTCTCTCTTTCGCTGGCCGCTTCACTTTTGTAAACACTCTTGCGATAAAAATCCAAACTTTCTCCCATAGATTCGCTGATAATCGAACCAGCTAATAAGGAAAGTGTAACTATGGGCATTGCCATTTTATAAATAATTGATTGTTTCATTTGTTACCTCCATTAACTGGCCTTTCGTATGTTATCCACTCGAAAATACTAAGCGGACTAATCAAATCATTAACCTTATCGTACCAGGCACGTTCATCAACATCTTTAGAGGTTTCAAAGCGCAGTTGCAGCGGTTTTGAAAAATAGTCATCTGGTTCTCGCTTTAGTGGAGGGGGAATATACCATCCACAATCCCAGGCCGGTTTCGTGTCACAGTCTCCGGCATAAAAAGGAATACCTTTTTGATACATTGAAACATGTAAGGCATAGGTACGATTTGGCCGCAACTTCTGAATACTGCGCTTGTAAAGATCATTTTTATTAATATCTGAGATTAAATCAACTTGCCAAATATCACTCAGCGCAACATCTTGGTCTTTTGACAAAATGTTCGTTGAGGGTTTTATTGAGTTGGAGTCATCAGTCATAATGTCTAGGCTAATTTTCCTATCCCACCAGAAACGAAAAGCTTTGTATAACGACACGCGAACAATCGTATTTCTAAAGAAACCTTCATCCTTCTTTATCATCTCCTCTATGCTGGCACCATCCTTATTACTATTTTGCCCGGCCTCCGACTTGGCCATTTCTCTTTCAGCAACTTTTCTAGAATGCTGTGCGATGGCCGTGCTTACCGCCGAAGACGAATCGGCAAGTAAGATCGCTCGCGGAAAGGCCTTGGGAACTACTCCTTTCTTTGTTTGCTTATCCACCCACAACAAAGAATCTACCTCTTGCCCCTTTACATTGGTCGGTATTTTGAAGGCATTCGGACTAGGCTTATCCGTCAAACGATCAATCGTTCCAATCTTAACATCAATCTTATAGTCTGAATTCTGTCGACAAGCGGCCCCCACTCCTGATCCGCTTATCTGACTCAAATCATATTTATTCCAAGCATCCCCTACCTGCACACTAGGAGTTAATCTTGTTCCTCTGCTTGAGGTATTATAAACTTGAACATCCTCCAACTCTCCAGGAAGTAGATCATACTTATTGGGAATAAATAATGCGTACTTATCTGAAGATAATGTCCAAGAAGGATCTCGCAAAAAGCTGGCGGTAAAGCGCATTATTTCGTTGGAACACTGAAAACTGGCATATTGCACTTCATCATACCAACAAGAATTGGCGACCTCTTCGCAAACCTCTTCTTCTCTAGTGGTCTCATTCCCCTGCGCATCAGTGGTAGTAGTTGTAACGGTAGAGCACTCTTCGTGAGTTCCGCACTCTGTTGCATTACTACCATAAACACAATCCTCCCATGACCAGGTCTCAATTGTGGTGTATGGAATTGTTCCCTGCCAAGCGATATCCGGTAAGCTCTGCCGCATTTTAAAAGCTTTCTGTTGGCCATCCTCTCCCGATTTTCTAAGCTTATTCCACGCCGCAAAATCATACTTTTGCGGCCGTCTAATAAAGTGATCTGCCGTAGAGGAGCACTCTAGCTGATGCGAGTTTGCATGATAATTTCTAACTTTATCTGAAGGAAGATACATTCCTTCACAAATTGCAGCTACGGGGGAATTTCTCACCGTTGTACACTCATTACTTCCCTGGCCGGCCAATAGCTGGCCGATCCAGGTACTAACTACAATCGCTATTAAGAGTGAATGTTTTTTCATAAATGACCCTTTGAATTTTATCTCGTTAATAGTCAGGCCTTGGCCTTATTAACTTAAAATCTCACTCAATTAAATATCCTGGCGAGCTCTAACCCTTTGCTGCGTTCTATTATTGGCGTTAAGTTGCTCAAGTGCTTCTTCAATACCTACCGCCTGTTCCACTTGTTGCATGAAATTCTCTAGGCCAAGTTTTGCAATCTGAAACGCCCCTTTTAGTGAGTTTGTATCCGTTGTTATTGTATCCGCTTCAATATCTTCAGCATCACCACCATTGTAAGCTGCGGCCTTTTCCTTGAAATAAGATTTTTCATCTTCGGACTTATAATATCTCTTACGATAATGTTCTCTCATCTCTTTTAGTCCGCCCCCCTTACTTACAATTAACTCCTCTTCCAAGTCCGCTAACATTAATTTTAAAATCAAAGAATTGGCCTTGGCCAAAGATCTATCTCCGGCCAACATAGTTTTAAAGGAGTTAATTCCTGCCAATAAACTAATCTCTTCGCCAATTAATTTTTTAGAACGGCTCTCTTGAGTTATAAGTGCGGTATATATTTTATCTTGAAAAGCAATCAGCTCATTTGTATCGCGAACAAATTCACTAACAAATTGCAGACTATTGCTCGAAGCAAAAAAATCCCAATTAAGTTGTTGTTTATTATATTCAATCGCAAATGTTCCTAATTGAACACCATAGACAGAGCGCAAATATGATCTTGTCCAAAAGGCCTCTTCCAGTGCCTGCAGTGTTTTGGCCATTCCTTCCGAATTAAGATCAAGTCTTCTTTTCTGACTAATTCCAAAGGTTCGAATGAATTCATATATGCTTGCTTTAGTAAACTGATTATAAGTGTCAATACTTCTTGCATCCACATCTTCAATTATTCGAAGCATAGCTGCTTCATTTCTCATCTCATTTAATTGAGCGGCCGTTAGCGGTTGATCAGTCTTAACTTCTAACTTCTCGACATATTTTGTCTGCCCATTGGGAAGTGAAACCAAAATCCTGAGAGCTCTTGCTGCGGCCATCTGTTCATTTAACTGTGTAGTATAGTGCTCAATTAGTGGAGAAAAATCCATATTGCCGTAGTTGGGAATCGAAACAACAGATCCTTCTAATTGAGCGGCCGGAGCGCTACCAACGATAGAAGGAAGAGCAGTGAGTGTTTTTATCTTATTTTGAATACGCAGTTCTGCGGATTTTAAATTTTTTGTAGCGGAAAAAAATTCTTTGTAATCAATTATTTCTCCCCCTGCAGAAGAACGATTGGCCAAATCTTGTACTACCATGAGATCACTCTCTATAAGATCTGCAAATGCCGCATCTAATTTTTCAACTGCATCCAAGATATAGTCTCTATCTTCTTTTTGTCTTTCCGAGAGTAAATCTAAGAATTTCGCTTCTAACTCTCCTCTATCAAAAGTTTCAAAGGTCGTTGCTCCATTTTGTAAATTCACCACGTTCCCAATACCTGCCCCCCCTAGCGAAACAGGGTTGGAATAAATGGTTGCGCTGGTGAGTAAAAAACTTGCCGACATAACTACCCAGAAGAGATAATTTTTATGACTCATAGAATTCTCCTTTTTTTGGCGTTTATATGTGCCCTTACAATTATTAAATTGACTCGTTAAGCAAGCTTGTCTGCAACTTGCAGGCCACTCATAACTGTTTGGATTAATTTTCTAAAAAAAAGTAAGGTGATTGAATACAATACAAGTGTATAACTATTTTACAAAGTGCCGTGCACCCTTGCCATCTGTGGATATTAGCGCGCTACTCAATAAGTGCTCCAGTGGTATTTAATTGGAAGATGGTTAGTGGACCTAAAACTTTGCTTTCATCAAAAGGTTGCTTCCCTTCTTCTGCTTTATGCTTTAAAAACTCGATGGCCTGATGTTTATTGAGTGTAAAGGAAACCAAAACCCCAACTGCGTAGGCCATTTTTCCACGAGCAGTCAGTGGAAAAACCATTTCACCATCATTTACTTTTATTCGCAATTGCGCCTTTCCATCAGGACTATCCTTGGCCACCAAGGTCATCCAACAACCTCGTTTGGCACATACTTCTGAAATGATTCCTTCTACTACAATTTCTTTATTTAAATATTTATCGGGTGATTTTACTATTTCCGCAAGGGCCACGACTTTTGTTTTGTCCACAACCGCACCAAACTGCAGGGGCCCAGCCGCCAGCAAACTCGTGGCAAACAAAAATAAAAAAACTGAAGAAAAATATTTGTTAACTATAGACATCATAAAAGCTCCTTGGTTAGGAGCAAATTTTCCCAATTCCCCTCTTGATTGTCTATAGCTTTTACGCCGAAATACTTACTAATTATTTATTTTTAATCTGAAGAATGCCATTAAACTGGCGCCCAAAAGCAAAGAAATTACCGCTCCCAATCCATTACTACCATTGCTACCGCCTGCTGAGCGGCCAGCATCGCCCACCGTCGCACAACTGACGCTATCATCTTGCTCATTGTACTTGGCACTTAACTCTTCCAAATATCCACTTTTTTGTCTTCCGGTGGCAGTGTCATAAACAGCGATGCCGCCGTCCACATCATCGCTTTGCAATTCTTCATACTCACCCAAATAGGCCTGCATCACTGCTGGTGCCTGGGAGTGATCCAACCCGATGGTATGGCCTAATTCATGAAGCAACGTCGTTTTTAAAATATTATTTCCATTTTCGCGCAAGTAGAGAATATTACCATTTAAGATAATCTCTACGCGATCTAAAATTCCATTAACTTGATACCGGATGGTGACGGCCAGCGTATTATATGGATCATATCCTGTTTCGGCGGCAAAATTGTTTGACCAGCGAATTTGATTTTTCACTGAAGAGTCCGCCATATAATCGGTATCCCAAATATCTGCGCCTATACTATTTTCCCATTCATATTCTGCCTCGGAAATAAGCGGATCCAACATAGCACGATCCATTTCCTCTACAAAAAAACGTTTCATCTTCACTGGAAAACTTTTCCAAGTAACTCCGGCCTGAAAATCTGCGGTAAATTCGTAGGAGCGTGCCTGGCCTGTGAAAATAAAAACTAGCGTGATAAACCAAATTGCCAGTAACAACTGGCGAAACAATCCTTGTGTTTTCAATATTACATCCTTGTAATAGTTTTTAATGCAAAAACATTAAGCTAGAGTTTTTTTATCGCGCAAATCCATCCGTTGTTTAAAATGAGTTGATAATTTTCGCCACTGATAATTTCTACGGGGCCATGCTTTAAAAAATCCATGAAGAACTCATCCTGAGCTGCTCCACGAATTATTGATTTTAGATTGAAGGTAACTCGAATTTTTTGCAATGATGCGGAAGAGGAAAGAGGGGTCTCAAGATCAGTAACACTTTTTGCGGTTGCTATTAATTCGCTCGAGCAGGAATTGGCAATTCGAAGTACAGCGTGAGCGGAAAACGTACCAAGTGAAACTAATAGAGAAATTAAAAAGATAATCCTTACGTGTGTGTGCCTCATCCTTAAGACCCCCGATATACTCATCATCCTTGATGTTTCCAGATCACCATCCTTGGTGCTCTCATGTTTTCTTTAAGTGCATAAGTGATGCCGGCCACATCTGGCCGATAAGTTTCAGATAAGCAGATGATAATATTTGAATTAAAGAAGGTGACAAAAAGAGGTTTCTAATGATCGTGGCCAAAAGTATCCTGGGCCCATTTTGTCGCACAGAGCGTTGATGAAAAGAAACTATTTATTCCATCAATGCTAGGAACTCTCCTGGTGTTTTTGATGCCACTATCAGTTCTTGTTCCTGATATAAAAATTTCACACTTGCACAATGAAGCATTAATCTTTTTTTATCATCTTGTGTACAATTACCATACAAAAGATCTCCCACTAGTGGTGCCCCCCGAAATTTAAATTGAGCGCGTATCTGATGCATTCTCCCCGTAACTAATTTTATCTCATAAAGATAAAAAGGCGCTCTCGTCTGCGTCTGTAGTAGTTGATAATCCAAAATGGCCTTCTTTCCGCTGGAGATAACCTTGGTCTGCAAAGTCACATATCCTCGTCCTTTACCAACTTTTGCCTCTTTAACAAAATCTTCCATTCGGCCCTGTTCGGGAGAAATGGCCACATCTGTTATTGCTAAGTATTTTTTTTCCACTTGCCGCGCAGAAAATAGTTCGGCCAAATATGGATTGATCTGTTGATTCTTCGAAAAAATCATTACGCCTGAAGTATCCTTGTCTAAGCGGTGTAAAATTCCAAGATAATTACCTTGTAGATAGATGCGAAGATAATCTTCCAATACAGGCCTATTTCTATCAACTGTCTTATGCACTGGAATCCCGGCCGGCTTATCCACGATCAATAAATTATTATCTTCAAATAGAATTCTTTCTTTAATATTCATCGCTAATTTATATATACTATACTCTATGAAAACAAAAATCCTAATTACTGGAGGAGCGGGATATATCGGCTCACATGTGGCCGCACTCTTGGGTGAACAAGGATATCCATTAGTCACCTACGACAATTTAAGCACCGGCCATCGCAACTCTGTGTTGTTTGGTGAGTTTATAGAGGGAGATCTGGACGACTTGGCAAAATTAGAAGCAGTGCTTATTAACCATAAAATCAGTGACGTCATCCACTTTGCCGGATCAATCATTGTGCCCGAATCTGTGATTGATCCTTTAAAATATTACAGCAACAATAGTAAAAATTCGATGAATCTAATCTCTCTCTGTCTCAAGCATAAAATTTCGCGTTTTATCTTCTCTTCTACTGCGGCAGTTTATGGAATGGGATCAAATATGGCCATGGCCGAAACTTCTCCCGTTGCACCAATAAATCCCTATGGCCGCTCCAAGCTGATGACAGAATGGATGCTCGAAGATGCTTCACGCGCTCACCCTCAATTTAAATATGTGGCCTTGCGCTACTTTAATGTGGCCGGAGCAGATTTGGCCGGCCGCTTAGGCCAACGCTCCCCCATGGCAACACACCTCATCAAAGTGGCAATGCAAGTGGCACTAGGAATGCGGCCACATCTGGATATTTTCGGAACAGATTATGAAACACCTGACGGAACCTGTATACGCGATTATATCCATGTGGCAGATCTGGCCGCTGCCCATTTGGCGGCCTTAAATTTTTTAAAAGATACAAAAACAAACTCCTCGCAAATTTTCAACTGCGGCCATGGCCATGGCTTTTCCGTGCGAGAAGTCATTAGCTGCATAAAAAAAGTAACGGGGATAGATTTTCCAGTAAAAGAAGCAGCTCGTCGCGCCGGAGATGCCAGCTTGCTTATTTCTACTTCTGATAAAATTAAGCAGATGACAAACTGGCGGCCCAAATATGATGATCTAGAGCTTATTGTAAAATCGGCCTATCAATGGGAACAAAAACTCTTATCCCCCTAATAGTTTCTCAATCGCGGCCTTAAGGGCAACTGAGTTAACAAGGCCACGATTGCTAAGTTCCTCTAAAATTTTAAAGGAACCAAAGGCCTCATACTTGGTTAAATCCTCAAAACTTACTCCCAAATTCTTAACTGCCGCCTCATTCATCTCTCCAGAGGCTTTTCCAATCTCACTAATGAGTGCTGATATTACCTGGCCTACAATTTTAGCAAAAAATTGACTCCGATCTAATTCTTCTAATAGAGCAATATCTAATTGCTCTAAATTTAATTTTCCCGTTTGCAAATATGCCTCTAATTTTTCCGCCAAACGGTGAGAAATCTTATCTTCTAAATTAATCGCCTCTTCACTATCTAGCTTGTAAAAATAAAATTTGGGCAATTCTTGATGATGGGCAAAATAATCATTAAGAGACTCGGTAATAGGTTTTTCATCTGCACTATCAAAAAGTGTTTCAAGTCCGACACGTGCCCTATAAGATAAGCGATCCCATATTGCCTCAGCAGAGACACTCAAGGCCTCTTTAAAATTTTTACCAAAAGTCCAGCGTTCAATTGCCGCAATGGAATCATCTCCATATCTGGCAACTAACGCATCAAGAGATGCTGCTAAATCCACCACACCTGAAGGCCCTAATGGCATGTTCTCTAATACCTCGCGAGAAACACTCCCAATCCAAGAGCGCATCGCCCGAAACTCGGCCACTTTCTCCATTTCCGCAGCGTCTTTTAAAATTCCCAACTCTTGTGCTCCAAGATTTTTGGGATAGGGCGCGCCCTTTTTTTGTATAGAGAGGAGTTTATCACAATATTTCCAGGTATCACTAAGAGTGCCTTGGAAAAAAGTATATCCATTAATTTGATGAATGAACTCTTTCACTGAGCCATAAACTTCTAAATTTCCATGCTGTCGCAAAGCATTTGACAACAACTTTTGAAACTTCCCAACGGCATCGGCACTCAAACTTTCATCTTTATCTAAATATTCATAGGACAATTTTTTATTTTGCCGAAATAATACCTCTAGCGAAGTGTTAAGTTCTAAAGTACTGGCACCTAATTCCGATTGTGGATGGGTTTTTTGGTAAATTCGTGCTCCTGAAAAACCACGGCCTTCATCTAGTCTACGTGGTAATCTACCTAATTTTGCCAAGACTAATTCCTTGACGTCACGAAAGGCCAACTGGCTCATGTTTTCGCCAAAATAAATTATGGCCGGAGTTGGCTTATCCAAATCTATGCGCACTACACGTCCCTGCCCCTGCAAATTCTCTGGAAAACGTACATATTTTTTAAAAGAAAGATACCAACCGGCCCGCGGAAAATCTAACCCTTCTTTGATGCGGCCAACAATAGCATCTACCGGAGCTCCTTCGTAGAGCGTACCATTTTTAAATGCATTTAGCACAGCATCGCGCTTATTATCACTCAGTTTAGTTAGCGAAACATAATTTTTACCAGAAAGTTCAGAGAGAGTTTTGGCAATATTTTCTGCATCTCTTGGATATGCATGAATAACTCCCGGGCCATGGCCTAAAATTTTCGATTCAATAAAAGGCCAAATTGCTTTTAGCTTTTCTACATTAACGTTAGGTTGAGTTCCCGAGGCAGCTCGCGCAAAAATTGAATCAAAATTAAAACCCTGCTCCCTTGCATCAAAATAAAAAGGCCGCTTAGGTGACGTAATCTCTCCTCTACCGCGAGCATTTTGATATTGCTGCTCGATTTTAATCCACTCCAAAACATCTGTGGCCGTAGAACTACGCTCCTGGCCAGATGACTCTTTTACTCTTTGAGCAAAGCGGCCGGGAGAATCCAAAGATCCCCAATAAGTCCGCTCAAAGACTTCGGTAGTTCGTTCAGTCCGCGATAGTGGTGAAGCGGTAACACCCAAAATATCTAACGACTCTAAAACGTCGCGCCCACTCTGACGATCTTCCGCTCCTATCTCAAGGCCTACATTCATTACTCGCTTGAAGGTATTACTTTGAGAGTTGTGGGCCTCATCTATTGATATGGAGTTGGCAAGCCTAAATAGTTTTTTGATTTCATCGTCAGATTTAACTCGCGAAGCAATCGTTTGCGTGCTAGTTACCAGCAAAACTGGAACATCTGACTTTTCCACAAAGGCCATCAATTTTTCAATTCCCATATCTTCCGATTGCAATCCTCCCCACTGCACCACTCGATATTGTGATGGGCCCAATTGTAAATGCAACTGTTCCCCAATATCTAAGGCCAGTTGATTGACAAGGTCTGGAGTATTGGCCATTAGTACACTTAATTTTTTTGTTTTCTTGTTTCCACCACTTAAAAGTTTAGTTGCCTGTGTAATTTTGCTAACAATATTGTTTCCTAAAATTCTGGTCTTTCCTGTGGCCGTGGGGGCCACAAAAAGTAAAGAGCGAATCATTTGGCGAAGTGCTCCATCACTATTTAAACGCTCGCGCAATTGATTAAATTCTACCTGCGTTGGACGATCACTCATTAATCGTCCATCATGGATAATGGCCGCGGCAATAGAAATAGGAGATTTTTTGCTGGCAATATAGCGGTTAATGCGACTTCCTGAAATTAGTTCATATATTTCTACCTCTAAAAATTTAAGTTCTTCTTTCGATTTCATCTCTCGGGGTAAATATAGAACCTGGAAAGTTTTGCGATCAGAGAATCTGGAAGTATTTTCTAGCAGTAATTCTTCGGCACTTTGCAAGGCCACTTTAGGTTCAAAATCATCACTCCATTTAATAAGCAGTGGATACTTATCACCCGCATGAAAAATAAAAAGCGTATCACTGTCTACCATTTCAATCCGCACAAACGGTTCAGATAATCCTCGCTCACCCGCAATTTTAAAATAAGGCCCTTCTAAAAAATTTACCATTTTCGCTTGCAAATCAGATAAATCTACGCGCAAAGCGTGGGCACCCTTTTTTTCTTTTTTAGTAAGAGCAACTTCTATCTTGGCAGCTAGTGCGGGATCACTCTCTTTTATCTTAACAATCGCGGCAGATAATTGATCATCTAAGGAACTCTGTGGCGGGAGTGCTGCTAGCTCCGCTTCAATTTTTGTTTTTACCCAAGGAACTTTATCTTTTTGTGTTAATTTATCCTGGCCAGAAAAAAGACGGCCAAGTGCTGCGCTACAGGATTTTTCATAGGCAGAAGTTCCGCTGGCCGGAGTGCGCTCGACGTTTAAAGATGGTGTAGCACAACTTGCCACCAGTAACGTCAAAAAAAGATAATGAAACAGGTATGCAAAATTATAGATTAATTTCATAGCAACTCCCAATAAGGCCACACTAACTTGCGGCCATAATATATCGGAAGCAAAGTCTATAACTTTATAACTATGCCATTATGATCCGGCCTATTTGGAGGGCCTTCCGTGAATCATTACATTCACCTCTTCCACTACCTGTTCTAGTGTAGAGGAGTAATTTAGTAAAGAATTGCTAGTTTCAAGTACGTTTTCAGCAGTTGCAGTATTTCCCTGAGTGTAATGATCAATATTTACCACTGCAGAAAAAATCTGTTCAATACCTCCCATTTGCTCCTTAAGAGATGTGTAGATCTTTTCACTATTTTCTGAAACAAGATCGATATTACGCGAAATATCACTCATTATTTTGGACGTCTTCTCCACTAACTCACCACCATCTTCCACCTTACTACGATTTTCGCTAATAATTTGATTTGAGGAAGTTATACTTTTGTTCACTATTCCTGAAATTTTTTGCGCGGCCGCCCCACTCATAGTGGCCAAACTACCTACTTCTTGGGCCACTACCGCAAAACCACGCCCATGTTCACCCGCTCGCTCGGCCTCCACCGAGGCATTAAATGATAACAACTTGGTCTGAAAAACAATTTCGTCAATCACTTTAGTCGACTCACCAATTTCATTAATCACTTTGACGAGATCTTGAATTTTTTGATTACTTGCTAAAATTTCACTCATGGATGAGGCCAATTTTTTCATCGACTCACTTCCTTGCAAGTACATCTCCTTTACTCCCCGCGATAATTTGCTGGCACTTTCTGCGCCCGAAACATTGTTTTTTACAATAGAATTAATCTGCTCGAGGGAGGCCGAGGTTTCTTCTAGCGCCGAGGCCTGTTGAGTAGAAGCATCTCGCATCTTGGCACTAGTACTATTGATATCTCTGGATGATTGCAGCAAATTTTCAGAAATAGAGGAAATTTTTTGGGCCAAAACAACTAGTCGCTTTAAAATAACCCTTTCGATCAAAAAATATAAAAGTAAAAAAGTTACTAAAATGCCGGCCAGCGAAGTTCCCACAATGATCCAAATAACCTGACGCGTGGCCTGCGAAATTTCTGTCTCAGAGTCTAGACGCTTTTGTTCTATCCTAGCATCCAGCTTGCTAACCGCCTCGGTAATAAATTTTTCATCTATTCCAATTTTTAACACTCCTATCGCTTTTCCTTCCACTAAAATCTCTTGCACTAACTCTTTTCCGCTTTTTTCTAAAGGGGCGGCCGTCAGTTCCTTCTCTGCCATGTCTGTAAAAAAAACATATTGCACATCTTCATCATTGGCGGCATTTTTCGCTATCTTGGCCAAGGCCTCTAGATCATAATTTGCAATCAAAGTAGAAGCATTTTGCGATAAAAGTTGCACTAGCGAATTTATTTTACGCTCCAAGGATTTTTCTAATAACGCTTTTTGATTGGCCTTTTCCTCCAAAAGCAATTTTATCGAATTATCCGCTTGCATTCTTAATTGCGAATTTACCGTACCTGCAATGGTAAAAATAAGCAGACCAAATGCTCCAAAAAGTCCGAGTAAAATGCTGTAGAGAAATTTGCGTCGTAAATTTAAATGCTCAAACATTAATGGCCTCCAAATTACAGTTTAAATCTCATGCAGTACAATACCTACAATGTTAAGGGACAACACCTTTCAGGTCAATCTCGGAATAAATCGGCATAAAAATTTTTATAAAAGCATAAATTAGTTTCGGGGCCATCCAATATTTAACGGAAATAGTCTTTTTAAAAATACAAAATACTAAAATTAATTAAACATTAAAACCATAAATCCGATCAGTTGTTATAGTTAACAGTATAAACGTAAATTCCATTAGAGGTAAATATTATGAACTTAACACTTACTAATAAGGTTACTCTGACAGCACTCTCTCTTACCGCAATAACGGTAATCCTCAGTGTCATGGCCTTGCTCTACTTCAGTAGATTTAATCAATTTGCCAACGATAGTGCGAAACTGCAGGAAATATATTCTCTTTTTTTAGAAAAGGAGTTGGCCCACAATCAGTGGCGCACCAAGGCCGGAGAATTTCAGAATAAACAAAACCAAAAAACTGTTGAAGTACAAAAAAATCCCCATGAATGCTCCTTTGGCAAGTGGTACTACTCCGAACAAAGAAGTGAAGCAGAAAAAGCAGTCCCTGAACTTGCTGTCATTATGCGCGAATTAGAAGTGCCACATACTCGCCTGCATACTGGGGCCCAATCTTTGGAAGAAATGTTACAAGCGGATAAACGAAGTGAGGCGCAGGAATATTATGCTGGCCAAATGAGTTCAGCTTTAGATGAGATCGGGACGCTTCTTGCAAAAGGAAGAACGGAGATAACCACAAAGCTTGAGGCAAAATCAATAACACTTAAAAGCGAAAAACGGCGCAGTGTACTGGCAGTAGTTTTTGTCGCACTGGCGGGAATAATTTTAGCAATGGCACTTTCCTTTTTTATTTGGAAATCGACCAAAAACTTAGGAACAACTCTCTCTTCTACCATTGTAGACGTTGCAGAAAAATCTTCTCACATTTCGTCTGAGAATCAAAATTTATCAAATCGTACTCAAGAACAGGCCTCGGCCTTAGAGGAGACAGCTTCCACTCTTGAAGAAATCACCTCTACGGTAAAACAGACCTCGGATAATTCACAAAAGGCCTCGCAAATCTCTTCCGAAGCAGTAACCGTGGCCAATGAAGGAATTAGTTCTTTCGAAAACACCAAGGCGGCAATGGCAGAAATATCAAGCAGCAGTAGTCAAATCTCGGACATCGTAAATATGGTGGAAGAGATTGCCTTTCAAACAAATATCCTGGCAATCAATGCGGCCATCGAAGCGGCCAAGGCCGGAGAGCAAGGCAAGGGATTTGCGGTAGTGGCCATCGAAGTTAGAGACTTAGCACAACGAGCAGCAGATGCGGCCAAGGATATAAAGCAACTTATAACTGCAAGTATTTCCAAAGTGGCAAATGGAGAGAAACTAGTTTTAGAAAATAGCGAAAAGCTACAAACTATTTCTGGAAAAATTAGAAGTGTAGCGGATATCACTGGGGAAATTTCCGCTGCGACAAGAGAACAATATGCCGCCATTGAACAAATTAATACGGCAGTGGCCAACATCGATTCTATTACTCAACAAAATGCAGAGCTAGTAGAAGAAGTAGCATCCTCCAGCGAAAGTATGTCATCAAGTGCACAGAATATGTCTCTCGTGATCTCAAAAAATTTTGGAAAAATAAGCTAGTAGCTATCCATTTTTGTTATTCCAATATGATAGAGATCTCGTAAAAAAAACTGCAACTATTTTACCCTAATTTTTCATTGCTTCCTGTCGATATGTTCTACAAGAGGAAGCATTTATGAAAATCGTTTGGGCCATGGTGTACCTTTCGGCCATCTTTTCTTTAAAACTATGGGCACAAGATAGCAGCTCTTTTTTAGATAATTTCCGCTACCTAACCAGTTTCGAAAGTTTTATTAAATTCAACAAAGTAAGCGACAAAAAACCTCAGTTAAAATCAGAAGGTCGAGAAGAAGTTCGACGACTACACCAATCTCTTTTTATCGCTGATTTACATGCAGATACCCTATTGTACCCTCGCAAATTTTTAACCAAAACAGTTCGCGGACATATTGATCTCCCTCGAATGCAGGCAGGCAATGTGGCCTTACAAGTGTTTGCCGCCGTAACCAAAAGTCCGCTTGATGTTTTCTTCTCTCCCGATAGCGTTCGCGAGCAAAATGATATGGCCGGTATCTTGTTTTACCAACAAGGAATGTCCAAAAAAAAGCTACCAAGCCTTTTTGAACGCGCCAAATTCCAAGCAAAGAAATTGCACTATTTTGCTAATAACTCCGCCCAGCAATTCATCATCATTAAAAACAAAGGTGATCTTTGGCAGTTACAAGCAGAGCGCAAGGCCGGCAAAGTTATGGCCGGAGGGATGTTGGCACTAGAAGGGCTACATGCGATTGAAGGAGATTTGACAAAATTAGAAGAGCTTTTTGACTTAGGATTTCGCATGGCCTCCCCAACCCATTTTTTTGATAACAAGATAGGCGGTAGTGCCCACGGCATCAACAAAGGTGGCCTTACTACCTTTGGCCGCCAAGTAATAAAAAAAATGGAAGCACTGCAAATGATAATTGATGTTGCGCATGCCTCTCCAGATGTCATTGATGAAATCTTAATGATAACTAAACGTCCAATTATTCTTTCTCACGGCGGCGTTGATGGATATTGTCACAGTGGAGTTCGTAATATTTCCGATCAACAAATTAAGGCCATTGCACAATCAGGAGGAATTATCGGTATAGGCCTGTGGGAGGTGGCGGTATGTGGAACGACGGCCATGAGTACCGCCCAGTCAATGAAATATATAATTGACCTCTTAGGAAATGCTAATCATGTTGCACTAGGTTCTGATTTTGATGGAGTGGTCACTACTCATTTTGATGTCTCTCACCTTGAAATGATAACAGAAGCACTATTGGATCTCGGGGTCTCTTCTTTGGATATTCGTAAAATCATGGGTGAAAACTTTTTACGGCTACTTCATACGACTCTGCCGACACCATAATAGTGTACGGCAGCAATAGGAGTTAAGATGTATGACTAAGTCTCTGTCTATATTTCTTTGTACCATATTTATTATCTCAACATCCTTGGCCATCGAAATACTAAGTGAGCAAGAAATTTCTAATCGCTTAAAAATATTTTCCTATAATCCAGATTATCGACTACTAGAAGAAAAAGTTATCAAAAAGAGATTAACCTACAAAATTTTTTCTGGAATTTTAGAAGTATTTGACACAACCACTTCTTCTGAAATGAAAATACCCTACAAATATTACCAAGGCCTCAAGAATAATCAGAAACGGCCGCTACTTATCATCAATCCATCTATTGCCGGAGAAATTTTTATTGAAAGAGACCTGGCATCCTTTTTTGTTAATCACGGCTTTAACGTTGTCATTTCACACGTGACTGAAAATCTCGTCGATGAAAAACGTCCACTTCAAGATCTTCCTAATTTTTTTGTTCGCATGGCCAATGCCACCTCGCATCTTATTGACCACATGGAGAATCGGCCAGAAATTGATAGTGGCAAAATAGCAATCTTCGGTATTAGTTTAGGTGCTGTCCGGGCCGCTTTTTCTTTTGGAACAGAAGATCGCATTCGCGCTATGTACATTATCGTAGGCAGCGGTAATATGTCTCAATTATTTAGTTCTAGTGATCAATCACAAATTGTTGCCTATCGCCAGAAACGAATGCAAATTGAAAACATTCCTTCCACCGAACAATTTTCTAAATTGCTAGATGATTATTTCAAAGTTGATCCACTTTACTTTGCACCGAGAAGATCTTCAAAAGATGTCTTTATGATTATCGGAGATCTAGACAAACACGTTCCCGCAGAACTGCAATATGAATTATGGCGAGCATTCGGTCGGCCAGGCCACTTTGCCATTCCCGCCGGCCATGTGGGAACGGCCGCCACTTACGCTATTTATCGCTACCACATGCTGGCCTTTTTTAAGAATCGGCTAGGAATTACTCCTGCTGAGCGCAAATAGCATAAAACTATTGGAGTGATAAATTCGCCGCTTTCCACATTCTGTTTGAATAAGCTGTCGCAATTTAGTGCCCATACCGTCTGTGTTCTCCGAATGGCCCCTAAACATAAATTTGGCCCCCGATTCTTCAGTTACGTCTAGTAAAAATTGAGTAACTTGTACCTGCCGATCATCAGAAAGCATCTTAAATGCAGTAAATGGTTTTGGATGATCAATCATATATATGACTGGAGTTGGAGAGACAGATTGAACCTGTTCTTTCATGATTTTAATAAATCTACCTCGGTTTTCTGCAAGCGAAAAATTTAAATCTGTAGACCAGTTCAATCCCCAGCGCTCATCTGGCGGAGTAGTTAAAAATGCATCTGGCCTGTTTTTTAAATTGCTCATCCAATCTGCAAAGCCCCATGTATCTACGGTGGCATGAAGTTTTTGTTGCGCCATTTTATCTCGAAGTTCTTGTATAAAAAAATCAAGGTTTGCTCTGTATAGATCAGCTAAAAATGCGGGCCGATGCTCATCATTCATCCCATTCCAACTTCCAGTCCTTCCCCATTCCTGTTTAAAATGTTTGAGATACTCTCCTTTTAGTTGCCAAAAATCATTCACAACAACTTTATCGTGATTAAATATTTTCTTCCCTAAATCACCGAAATGCTCTTGCCACCAAAAAATTTTTTGCTTTTTATATTTAGAACGAAGCGCTTCGTTGCTTCGATCAATTTGTTTTTTAAATCATTTTCTTTCATATAATAACTTTCAGAAAAATCTCCATCACTTTTTTAGCATAAAGTTTTTCGGAGAGTCCCTTCATTTTTGATAAACTCACTGGAATTTTCTTATTCTGTGCTTCTCGGTAAATAACAACAACTTCCGAAAGCGGCATTTCATCACGCCTCATCAAGTCCAAAAGAGTTCTTTCCAGAGAAGTCACTCGAATTCGACTAATCACTTTCGTGGATATTCTATGAACATTTTTCGGAACTGGATACAGCTTCACGTCTTCAAGCACACGTTTTGGGATATTGCTCGAAGGCACAATGATATCAATCTCGGAAGAGAGAGCCTCGCCCAATCCATAAAGACGAAGAGCGGTTTTAAATCCAATCACACCTTGAGGAATGATTTTGAGCTTTTCTAAAATAATACTTTCCAGGCCAGTGTCATTCAAAACTGAATGCTCACTTTTCACAAGACGATAGATCCCGTGTGATAGTTTTTCGACATATCCTCTTTTCAAATAAACGGCCAAAAGTTGCGGAGAGACTCCAAGCGATCTGGCTTCTTCGGTAGAAAAAAGGAATAATTTTTTGCGGGCAAACACTTCAATCTTCATGTATTTTTAATATTAGGTCATTTTATGACAAATAACAACCTAATATTAAAAACAATGGCATTATTCTACAAATGGTCCCCATTAAAGGAAATTGGGGTGGTCCCCTTTGAGGAAATTCGACAAGTGCGTAATTTTCACATAAATTCCTTTTTTGCTAAAATGGTGCCAGAAGTATATAGTAAATCATGTAAAGTTAATTTTACAGTAACTGCATTAGTAGAGGATTGAATGAAAAAAATAGTTGCAGTAATAACAGCTATAACTGGTGATCGCATCATCGTGAGCGATGAGTCACTAAACCATGCTATCAGGGAACATTTCCAAGTCGTTCCAAAGGATATATTACTTGAAATTTTGGAAAGGATATTAAAAGATCCAACAGAAGTGTATTGCGAAGAACAAAGTGATTCAAGGTCTTTTAATTTTTTTTATAGATTAGAAAATAGAGGATTCATCGTCGTTGTTGTAAAAATTATGCCAGAAGGAGCCTTTATGGCAACAATGTACCCTACTGGAAAAACACCTAGAAACAAGCATAAAATTTTGAAGAAGGTGAAGTTATGAAAAAAGAAAAAATATCGTTTCGAATTATTGGTGAAACTGGCCCATTAATGATCTCTTGGTACGATGGCCCAAAAGGTGATGCCGTGGAAGCTAACAATGAAATAGGTGTTGGTTTTTTTTCTACAACAGGAGAACTTTTGGCCGTTGAGTTTGATGATGTTAACAAGAATGCAGATTCTCAGTTTTTGGAATTTGACCAATTACGTATTGATTTGAAAGTTAAAAAGGGAGAGATCTCCTATTCTATAACAAAACTGGACTTAAAGAAGACCGAGAAGAAAAAGCGAAAAAAGGCTGCATAGTTTTGGCACCCAGTTAAGGATTCATGGAAGCAAGCATCAAGTTTTGAGATCCAGGATTTTCCACTGAAGTAGCTAAAGTTACTATCCAATTTTGGATAAATTTTATAGTCTTTTTTATGGCGCCGTTGAAGCAACGACAAACGCACCACTTGCACTCATAGTATATCACCATGTTATAATTAACCTTTTCGAGAATTATGCAAATTCTAATTTAGATGAATTTCGCTCTCTTTATCAGAAGGGACTCTCTTTAAGAGAGGTTTCGGCGGAATCTGGTTATCCGGTAAGCACCATCAGAGATGTGCTGGTTTTAAATCAAGTGCCACTCAGAGCAAATACAAAGGCCAAGGAGAACACACCCACAAGGCCACAGCGAGCGTTCCGTGGTGCCATCCCTTACGGTTATAGCATCCTTGATGGCCGGATTGCCCCCTATGTCAGGGAACATTGCAGTCTGAAGTTGGAGATAAAAACTTTTCTCAACCATGTGATTTTTACATGGATTGGCATAAAACTAGCTTAGTAAAAGGGGGTAACAAAGGAATCATGCATGA